>ORJL010151388.1_pt1 | contig 36416 bp, 35 predicted proteins | sample 1779941 | NCBI WGS metagenome assembly ORJL01 (sample SAMEA104232317, study PRJEB22302) | groundwater metagenome | biome: forest; feature: aquifer; material: groundwater | place: USA | collected 2011-08-07 | depth 5.8 m | reverse complement strand
GCCCCCCGGGGGCGGAGGCGGCCGGGACGGCCGCCTCCGCGGTCCTGCCGTTGCCCGCGCGCGCGGCCTTGCGGGCCTCGAAGGCCTCCGCCGAGAGCTCCTCGAGCACCGCGGGGCGGTCTCCGACGCGCGTGCGCAGCGGCTTGTGCGGCCGCAAGCGGACGGTGACGCGGTCGCCCGGTCACGAGGTAGACCGGCGGGCTGGTCCTGGGCTTGCGCGCGACGCCGCTCTTCTTCGTGCGGACGTCGAACGTGCCGAAGTGCTGCACGAAGACGCGCTGGTCGTTGGCCAGCGCGGACGCCATCGCCTCGAAGACGGCCTCCACGACGACCTCCGCGCCCGTGCGGTCTGCGACCACACCGGTCGCGAGTACTGCGTTGACGAGTCCCTGCTTGTTCATCGGTCTGCGCTCCTTTTCCACATCTCCATGAAAGTTTCTCCGCACCACGCGGAAAAATATCGTTCTGGCTTTCAAAGAGCAATGTGGAAGGCGATTGTATACAAGAAATAATGGTTTGTCTATAAAAGTGCAAACGCACCTGAAACCATCCAGGAACGCCATTCCATCCAAAACGGTTGTTCTTACGATGAGTCGCAATTGCCTAAGCTTCTCTTGGTTTCGTTACACCATTAAGTTGTTCTCGGACTTTATATCCATGGCGTCTTGCAAAATCCTTTCAAACATCGCCGCCGCAGTGGCGATTACGATAGAAATAAAAGTAGTCAAAATACCTATAGCAATAAAGCCCGCCGGATCATCGTCTTTATTATGAGATGTCATGATGAACAGTACTGCCATTACAATTGAGGCACTTAATATGATTGCGCAATATTTTATAGTCCTTAAAGCTTTCACAGAGCTTAGTGAGAATGCTTTATTTTGCCCGATAAGCCCAAGCAATTTGAATGCCTGATACAGGGCAACAAAAAATGCGATAGACGCTAGGTACCCATATACCAAGAACGGATCAGCGTAAATACTGAACAGGTCTAAATTTGCGGCTCTCCCCTCGGTCAAGGGGAACCGGATCATGATGGCCAGCGCCACGATGCCGATGAGCACAATGACTACCTGAAGAAATATTGTTGAGATTCTTTTCATATTCAACGATGAATGCAACCGGCCCAACAGCAAGGCCGACGCATTCCGCCTTTAAGCTTTGAAAGCGCCTTCTCAATCCGAATACTTCTTGTCTCCGCTTTCTTGCCGGATGTAACCCAGCAAATCCACTCATTGCGCGCAAGCGGCGTTATATCTTCCCATACTGCTCGCACCGCAGGTGCTCCAACAAGGGCTTTTTGTAAATCCGCCGGCAGTTTATGAACCGTTCCAGTGGCGAGATTTTTTTGGGCCATAAAATCATGTTACCAATTGGCGGAGAGGGGGAGATTCGAACTCCCGAGGACTCTTGCGAGCCCTAATGCTTTTCGAGAGCACCCGTTTCAACCACTCACGCACCTCTCCGTCTCTATATTACCATTACACCCAGAGCGCAAAAATCATCTACAGTAAGGACTGTGGATAAATCTACTGCTCAAAAATTCATGACACTTTTGAGGGAAGGGCATATTTTGCAAGACGGTCCTTTTTGGGTATACACATCATATAAATATACATCGCCGAATTTTGAAGTGGTACGTTTTTGCGGCGAAGGCAGAGATGGCGGCCCGGAGGAGATCGTCGATACCTATGATGAACAGGCGCTCCTAGACATACTCATCAAAACCGACAGCGAAAGCATAGAAAAATTCGTAAAGGACCCATCGTGGGGATGCCAGTGTGCGATGTGCGACAAAAGGCGTCGCGCTATCCCCACACCGCCAAAATCGCCCCCATGAGGAGGAGCGAAACAAGATTGTAGGAAGTATTGAGGAGGTAGAGAGAGAATTTTTTGCCTTCCCACAAAAATCCGCCAAGCTGAACGGTGGCCACGAAACCAAGCCACATCTCAAATCCCACCTCAAGTCCGTTTTTCCAATCCGTAGCTTTTGTGTAGAAAATCACATGCGATAGGATAAAAGCCATAACGAACGCTGTGACAAAACCAAGAAGATAGCCGCGGATCGCGTCTTTTTTGTGGTGTTCCATGTGTTCATGGGTGAAGCCCATGAGATGCATCCATGCTTTTCCGAAAAGAAGCGGCGAATACCACAGCGCGCCAAGAGCATAACTTGCTGTGCCGGCTGCAAGAATGGTCCAGTAATTTACGTCGGCTTGGAACATAGGAGATGGGTTAAAAAATATGATGTAAAACTTGGCGGAGAGGGAGAGATTCGAACTCTCGATACACCTTGACGATGTATAACAGGTTAGCAACCTGCCGCCTTCAGCCTCTCGGCCACCTCTCCAAATGTTGAGTAAACGACTCCAGTATCTTAATAGGTTTCAACCATTCTGGGTAGTATTCCTATGATATGCTTACTCTTGGAGGGATGCGTGAGTGGTTGAAACGGATAGTCTTGAAAACTATTAGGCTCGCAAGAGCCTCGTGGGTTCGAATCCCACTCCCTCCGCCAGTTTATTTCCGTTGTGCGAGCATTACTGCCACAAACGTGGTTGCCGGAACCGCCAATACAAGTCCGGCAGACGAAACGAGTGTCCGCACGATTTCTTCAGCGACGATTTCGAGGCTTGCGGTATAGCCGATTTGCGTGTTGTCGCCGATTGCCAGAAGGAGAACAAGCGGCAACGCGGCGCCGGTATACGCCAGAATCAAAGTATTAATGACTGCCGAAATGTGATCTTTTCCGACGATCATGGCTTTTCGAAATAAATCCCAGCGGCTTAAAGAAGTTTTTGCAGATTTTAAAGTAAAAACGGCAGACGCTTGAGTGATGGCGACGTCATCCAAAACTCCGATGGCTGCAATAATAATGCCACTTATGAGAAGCGCGATGATATTTACGCGGTCGCCGGTTTCTTGATTTAAGTATGCGGCTTCTTCGCTGGCAAAACCCGTAAAGCGCAATTCGCTGATTGTAAACTGCGCCAATAAGCTTACAAAGAGAAGCGTGAGTGAAATTCCGACGAGCGCAGAAAATGATTTTTTATTCCAGCCATAGGTGGCATAAAGTGTTCCTATCAAAATGATAATTGCGCCGATGAGCGATACGCCAATTGAATTCTGCCCCGCGAGAATTCGCGGCACAAGGAAAGAAATAATGACTGCAAAAGTAAAAATGAGTCCGACTAAAGCATTAAGCCCTTTTTTGCCGCTTACGAGGAGAACAAGAATTACAAAGAAGAGCGAGAGCCATATAAGGCCGCGCATACGGGAAACTTCCGTCATCGCAAATCTTTTCCCATCCGCCATTTTCTGAAAAAATATGCGGTCGCCTTTCCCAACCGTCATGATGGAATTTTCTACAGAAACCTTTTTGAGTGCGCCGTCGATTGTTGCTTCCACAAGCAGAGTTTGTATTTTTGTCGCGCCTAAATAAGCGATATCGTTTTTTCCAACACTTTTTTCTGAAAGAATCTCGGCCACTTTTCCTTCAAACAGCGGAGAGTCTTTAAAAGAAGTAGGCTCGATTTTCGGCCGGGCGAAAAAAAGCAGACCGAGCGAAATCAAAAAAATAATTATGACAATGTAACGATTTGGTTCCTTCATAATGATTTAAGGAACTTAGGCTATGCGTTTTTTTAATTCCTCTTCCTCAAGCCAAATAACGATGGGCGTGAGGACCGCTAAAAATATGGCGAGATATAGTAAATAAAACTGCCCTCGCACCAAAAAATTTCCTATGGCCACTAAAAGTTCTCCGATGTAGGCCGGATGGGGGATAAAAGCAAACGGTCCTTTCGTGAGGCGTATTTTTGACGCTGAGTCCGGCATAAGCACCGCCCATACAAAAAATCGTTTTGGGCCCAGAGTGATGATGCTTGAAAGAATTCCAACAGCACCGATAACCATGAGTGTATATCCACTGGCAACCCGCCAAACCGGATCGAATTCAAAAAGGTATTCGGACCGAGGGCCGATGAAAGAAAAATAGAGAAAGGACCCAATCCAAACCAATAATCCGCAAAAATAATAAAGCCATGGGTGTTTTTTCCACCACGGCAAGAGCGCATGGAGCCAGAGATGGAAAAGTGGAATCGGTGCGATAATCGCGGCAATAATCCAATGCATATTATTTTTTGGTCTGGAGGTATTTTATGGCTTCGTCGAGTTGCGGATCACGATCAGCGGCGCGATCTTCGTCGGTGATTTTTACCTCTTTGTCTGGCACAACACCAACATCATCAATGGAACGATCGAGCGGGGTAAACCATTTCGCGATGGTCATTCTTAAGCGTGAACCATCCGGTAATTCGGCGAGTTCTTGTACAGAGCCTTTGCCGAATGTTTTTTCGCCCATCACAATGCCTCGTTTATAATCCTGAATGGCGCCGGCCACAATTTCCGAAGCCGAAGCGGAGCCTTTATCGACCAGCACGACGATTGGAATATCGGAGAGACGACCGCTACCATTTGTTTTCACCGTTTCGGTTTTCGATACGTCGCGTTTTTTTATGATCGCCGCGGTTTTTTGGCCGCCGATGAGCTCGGACAAAATATCAATGGAAGTGTCGAGATATCCGCCGCCATTACCCCGTACGTCGAGCACCAAACCTTTCGCTTTTTCGAGGAGGATTTGCTGCACGGCTTCGTTAAATTCCGATTTCGTGTGGTCGTTGAATTGATTTATGGAAAGATGAAAAATATCGTTGTCGAGTTTTTTGAGGGTAATGGAATCGATGGTGATTTCACTGCGAGTAATACTGAGAATGACTGGCTGGGGCGTTCCTTCGCGGAGGAGCGTGAGGGTTACGGCGGTGCCTGTTTTGCCGCGGATTTTTTTAATAGCATCAAAAAGGGTCATTTCCTCTGCGAGTGCGCCATCGATTTTGTAGATGATGTCGCCACTGCGCACGCCGGCTTTTTGGGCGGGAGAATTCTTAAGTGGCGCGACCACCACGAGTTTTCCGTCTTTTACTTCCAGCTCGGCGCCAATACCTTCCAGCTGGCCCTCAAGCCCATTTTCAAATTCTTTCGATTCCTCCGGCGTCATAAAAACGCTGTAGGGATCGCCGATGCCCGAAACAAAACCTTTTACTGCCCCGTATTCCAGTTTTGAGAGGTCGAGCTTTGAGGCATCGTAATAAGAAGCCTGGAGGCGCTGCCAAACGTCGTCGATGTCGCGAATTTTGAGTTCATTTTTTGAGGATGAGCCTGTGGAGAATGCTGTTTGGAGAAAACCACGGCTTGGTCCCGAGCCGGTTTGGATATTTCTTGCAAAAAACCAGCCGAGCGAAAAGGTCAGAATGCCAGTGATGAGGACCGAGCTGAGGAGAATGGATTGGGAGCGGCGCATAGGAGTACAGAAACAGGATACCGTTTTTTTTCTTAAATTTCAGTATGGTTATTTTGTTTTACAGAAGCGCAAAAATCCACCGTGGTGGATTTTTGTGTCATAAAAAGTTTAAAAAAATTTCATGGAGGTGTGTTAGGGTCGTCGCGTTTGAAACAGGGGATCTTTCAAAAGGAGGACTCAAATGGATCCGCGCACATGGTTTTTGTTCGCTGCGTTTACGATGGCGACGCTGGTCGTTCTCACCGGAACGAATTGCGGAGGCGAAGATCCGTGGCCGCCGCAGAGGATGAGTGGTTACACCGACGGGTCGTCTCTTGCGCAGCCACATGGTAATGAGGCCCTTGATACGTTGTGTTTTGAGCATGGATCGGATCGTAACAAGGAGGTGATTTTCGTGGCACCCGGTATGGACGAAACATGCGAAGCAAGCGGTATGGAGGAAACGCTTGAGCCTCTTGCTTTCACCATCTTCGAAAAAGTGCCGCAGTCCGTGCTCCTCTATGGTCGCCCGAACGTGCAGTACTGTTTCGGCGTCCTTCGTTTGAGTGGATACCTTACGATTTCCCATCCGCACGGTGATGTGTACCGGGAGGGAGATCAGTTTAGATGGTGCGTGGTGCCAGTGACTGATTTGCCAGAGTATATGATTGTCCGCTCCCTTACGCCGAGCGCGAGCTTCGAGCTTTCTGCGCTTCCGTAGAAGCGAAGACGATTTTCTTTTGGGGCGGTGAAACGACCTTGCGTCGATCAACCGCCCCATTTTTCCCAATTTGGTATGATACGAACATGCAACGCTTCCAAGGACTTATCTTTGACGGCCTCGTCTTCCTGGCTAATTTTTTCTTCGTCCGTTTTTTTGAGCCTTCAGCAACTCCGGCATTTATCCAAAGTCCACGATTCGCGTGGTTTACGGTTGTTGCGGTAGTTGTTTACTGTCTTGGTGCTTATATAAAGCGTGCTCCTCTGTGGGAGCGTCTTGGAAGAGAGAAAAAAACAGTATCCATTGGCACCAGTTTTGGATTTCTTTTATTCCTTCAGTGGCTGCTTCTGAATTTCTTTTTCTTTGTGAATTTCCAAAATCTTTCCGGAGGTTCCACTACCACCGAGCAGCCGCTCCTCGTTCTTGCCTTCATTATTTTGGCCCTTGTTCCAGTCGCATTCACGAGCCGCGCGCTCCGTCCCTACTTTCCAAAACCCAATTTTCCGAATTGGCGTATCCATCCCTTTACCGAAATGTGCGCGAATTTTTGTATCGTTATTTTTGTTATGGCATCGACTCCGGTGTGGTCGCTCTATGCTGGATCAATGGCAGGTTATGGGCAAGACAACATGATCATTGGAGTTATTTTTCTTCTTCTCACGACGCTTCCCTTTGCCCTTTTTTATCTCGCGCCTCGTTTGCTCCTTCTTGCTGAAGATTATCGTCAGCCGCGAACCTGGCTACAGATTTTTATCGCTATGTCGCCGCTCGCTTGGCGCGTGGTGTTTGGATAGAACAGAAATTTTGCGTGTACACGCCCTAAATTTTTTCTAGCGGCGCGATGGTAATTGCAAGTTTTTTGATTCCGTACTGGGGGTTTTTGAAGGCCACCGTAACGACGCCCCCGGTTACACTCACCACCATGCCTTCGCCAAACGTGGCGTGCCGCACGCGGTCACCATCAGAAAATTCTTGGAGCGGTTTTTCAACCGGAATGGGTTTTTCGCCGAAAGACGCGAGCCGAGCCGGCCGTGGGGTTGCCGGCGTGTCATTTCGCACCGTGAGCTCCGGCGGAATATCATCTAAAAATTGGGAAGGGATGACATTTTGGCTTTCGCCGTAGAGCATGCGGTTTTTGGTGTGGAGGAGGTAAAGTCGGTCCATGGCGCGGGTGCAACCGACGTAAAAAAGTCGGCGTTCCTCTTCCAGTTCTGAGGGGTCGAGCATACTGCGAGAATGGGGGAGGAGACCCTCTTCAAGTCCGCAAATAAATACCCACGGAAACTCCAAGCCTTTGGCGCCGTGGAGGGTCATCAACGTCACGGCATTATCTTTTGCATCGAGATTATCTAAGTCTGAGATAAGAGAAACTTCTTCTAAAAACACGCTGAGCGAAACGCCCGGTTCCAACTTGTCATATTTTGAAGCGACCGAAATGAGTTCTGCGGTATTTTCAAGTCGCGCTTCCCCCTCAATGCTTCCGTCATTGAGGAATTTTTTGTATCCACTTTCATCAAGGACAAACTTAATAAGCGCCCCAACCGGAACGTCACGATTTTGTTTTTGCAAATGGCGGATGAGTTTAGCGAACTTTTCGACTTTTTCTCGTTTTGCATCGGGCAGTTCATCATCAATTTCTTGCACTCGCACCATCGCTTCAAAGAGCGAACAGTCTTTGATATTGGCAAAGGTCTGCAATTTTTCGAGTGTCTTGGGGCCGATCTGCCGCTGCGGAACATTTACAATTCGCAACAAACTTACGCTATCCGACGGATTCAAGATGACCCGCAAATACGCGAGCAAATCCTTAATTTCTTTCCGTTCATAGAATCGAATTCCACCAACAATTTTGTACGGAATGCCATAACGCATAAACACCTCTTCCAGCACGCGCGACTGCGCATTCGTCCGATATAAAACGACAAAATCCCGATAATCCGGATACTCATATCCTTTCAGCGCTTGACGAATTTCATTGGTAACGAGTTCACCTTCGTGCCGTTCATTTTCCGCGACCCAAAGCCTCACCAAATCCCCGCCGTCGCGCTCGGTCCACAGCTGTTTCTCTTTCCGTTTTTTATTTTTCACAATCACCGCCTGTGCTGAATTCAGGATGTGTTGCGTCGAGCGATAATTCTGCTCCATTTTTATGACACGCGCCTCCGGATAATCTTTTTCAAACTCCAAAATATTCGTGATATCCGCGCCACGCCAGCTGTAAATGGATTGATCGTGATCCCCGATGGCGCATACGTTTCGGTATTTCGCCGCGAGTAAATTCGTTAAAACATATTGGGCGTGATTCGTGTCCTGGTATTCATCAACATGGATGTATCGAAATTTTTCTTGATACTGATCGAGGATCGGTTCGTGCGTGCGGAAGAGTTCGATGGTTTTCATCAGGAGATCGTCGAAATCGAGCGCATTATTTTTCTTGAGTCGATCTTGGTATGGGCCATACAGCCGCGCCACCTTTTCTGCAAAATAGCTATCGGCCATGGACGCAAATTTTGCCGGATCAATGAGGCGATTTTTGGCGCTTCCAATATGTGAAAGTACGGCGCGTGGATTCAGCTCCTTTTCGTTGATTTTGAGATCTTCAAAAATGTGTTTCATTAAAATAACCTGATCGCTGTCATCGTAAATCACAAATTGGTTTTCGTAATCCAGGAGGTGAATGTGTTTGCGCAAGATGCGCACGCAGACCGAGTGAAAGGTTCCAATAGTCGGAAGATCCGCTGCATCATCTTTCGCATCGAGGAGCCGAATAACCCGGTCACGCATCTCTCCAGCGGCTTTATTCGTAAAGGTGACAGCCAGAATATTCCACGGCGAAACACCGCGTTCCCGAATCAGGTATGCGATGCGGTGAGTGAGCGCGCGCGTCTTTCCCGAACCGGCTCCGGCAATAACCAAAACTGGCCCGTCGGTTGCCAAAACGGCTTCACGCTGCTTTTCGTTGAGGTCGGCTAAAAGAGGAGAGAGCTTTTCCATAAGCCTCACCATCCTACGGCAGTTGCCCTTGGACACTCAAGACCTTTTCAAGCGCCACTGCAAGCGCTGCCCGGGTAACGTTCTCAAATGGCCCAAAGGTGTGTTTTTCAGGATGCCCCACCATAATTTCATTACTTACGATCTTTTCAACGGCTTCTTTTTCTTCGGGGGAGATCTTCCCCAAATCCGTGTAAGGCCTCAGCACGCCGGCTTTTCGGGAAAGAGGAGAAAGCGCATTTATCCATGAGGCGAGTTCGATTCTCGTCGCAGGATCACGCATGTTTCCTTTTATAGCCAGGCCTTTTTCAAGCGCCCGGGTGATGGCGCATTGCGCATACGGCGACATGGAAAGCTTTGAAGGCAGCGCTGGAACAGCGCATTCGCCAACAAGCTGCGAATCGGTCATTCCATATGCCCGAAGCATCATGAGTAAGGCATCCTGTTTGAGAACGTTTTCTCCAGGCATGCCTTTGGTGATAAATCCTGTTTCGTGTCCCGTGATCATGGCCCCGTAAAACCAGGCATCGGTGGGAACATCGCAGAATGGCGTGAGTCCCTTTGAGCACGAATCCGCAAGATTCGTGCGCTCGGCCTCGTTGAGATTTGCAGAAAATGCATTAATATCATTTGCCGTGAGATCTTGAGCCCGACATGAAGCTATCATGATCCGGAGTTTTTTCTCTAAAGCTTCGGCTCTGCCTTCCACCCAGTTTATCGTCGCCACTTTCCCCAACCCCTCCGCGAAATCTTCCCGATTCGCCTTATTGACGCATGCTTTTTCTTTCAGGACATTCATCGCTTCGCCAACAACGGCGATGAGTCGATCTTTATCCGCAAGAATCTGCTGACGTTCGGTTTCAAACTGATTCTGCATGCGCGAAAGCGCTTTATAGCTGATAACTATTTTTTCCGATACTTCACTTGCTGTTTGAGTGACATGTTCGAGCGTCGTGTTTAACTGCGCCACCTGCCCTACAAGTTCATCGATTTGCTTCTGATTTTTTTCGAGATTTTGAGAGAGTTGATCGACATGGGTTCCCAGCTGTTCAAGAACGCGTTTAGTATTACGGTCGAGCTCAGGGCTCGCTGGCACGGTTGGTATCGGTTGACTCTCGAACTGATCTTCAAAAATATCGTCCATTTCCGTCACGTAGCCATCAAGTTCAAAAAATATATCTCCATGAAGGCCATCGAGTTTTTCTTGTATGGTATTGATGGTGTTTTGATCGCATTTGTTATGACGCACCATTTTTTCAATTTCAAAAATTGTTTTTTGAGCCTGGGAGAGGAGCTCTTTTACCTGCGGCGCGTTATCATAGGTTGATTTAACGGAAGAAAGTTCGCGATTTGTATCCCTCCAGTACTGTTTATCATTTTTGAGTTCACGACGTGCGCTGGAGAGATAGGTTTTGCATTGATTGGTAGAAAATGGAGGAGGCAGGGGAAGAACCGGAGTTGATGTTCCTGGAATGAATGGAGCCGTTGATGTTCCCGGCGGAATTGGAAAATTTGGAAGTAGTGGCCCCGGCGGCAGTTGAGGAGCAAGACCAGGCGGAATTGTTAGGACTGGTAACGCAGGGCTGCTCGTCCCTGCGGGAGGAGTTGTCGTCCCGCTCGGAGGAGTAGATGTTCCAACCGAAGGGAGCGTAGTGCTTCCCGGCGTAGTAGTAGAACCCGTAGAAGGGGCGGGAGTGAATATGCCGTTATAAATAGTTCCCCCGGTCACAGTAAATACATATGTATTAAAATTAAAGTTGCCTGAACCGTAACCAGCCTGTCCGGGTAACTGCCAAATATATCGTTTTGAGGTAGGCCACCAAATTGAACCGCTCGGCCAAGTCGGCGGGGGAACGTAACCATGATATTCTCCGTTGATCCCACATACGGAGCGCTGACAAAGAGCCGAGTTTTCTATTTGACCAGTCGCGACATCAACCTGCGCCCACACCCCCACGTCATCATTTTGAGGTTCAGGCGCACCTGCTCCCGGCGTTGGTGAAGGTGTAGGTGCCGGTGGAGCTGGCGGCGGGAATCCGGAGTTTTCTGATACTTCGCTCTGGGTCAGTGCACGATTGTAAATTCGAAGGTTGTCTATGTCCGTATCGACCGCTGAATCCCCGACGATGATGTCATTATGGGGTGTTTTTGCGGGCCCAAAATACTGCGAGTCGTAGGTAGAAGCAGCATTTTTAGAGCCGATGAGAACTCCATCAAGATAGTAGGCATGCATGCTTGGACCCTTGGTGAACACCACATGATGCCAAGTATTATGCGCCAATTGATTCGGGTTGCTTGGCTGTGTCCAATATCCCGTGTTCGCCGCCGTGTGGCCTGCGATAATGGGTCCAAAGTTGTTTTCGTTCCAGAGTTGCCTGAAAATTCTGAAATTGTAGTTGTTGATTGGGGTTCCTTTATAAATTAAATCCTGCAAAAAACTTCGGTTGGCGCGCTGACGGAACCAGAGCTCTATCGTAAAAGAATCCGGAAGATCAAATATGCTCGCATAAGGAATTTTTGCGTAGTCAGTATTGGTTTGGACGTATAAATAACCGCCCAATTTTCCTCCGCTCGCATTAAAGACGGCATTTCCCACGGTGACGGCAGCCGGTCCACCGGCAACCTCATTGTTGCCGTTTCCGTCGAATTTCCAATAACCGACGAGTGATGGGTCCGAAGGAGACGACGGAGGGGGTGGTGGCGGAGGCGCCGTGATACAGACTCCATTGCTACATCCATTTGGACATGCGAGTCCTATCGCTTGGAGTTTTCCGTTTGCGTCACAAAATGCCTCATTTAATTGTGTTGTCGTTGCGCAATGATCGATGAAGGTGGAAAATTTCTCCGTGGTTGGTTTCGAATATGTTGGATCCGGTTCCTGTCCATAAATCCTAATGTAGCTCGAAATAGCGCCGGCATATGTACCGGTTCCCACTCCTTTTATGCTCGAATTCATGCCGCCATCAGAATCACCACACGCAAGAGGTATGGTGATATTCACCGTATCCTGTACGTCAGCAATCAATGGATTTACATCGGCCCGATTTACATTCAATGCTCCTACGGAAACTGTTTTGTAACTCCACGTAAACGGGGCGGCCTGAAGTCCATTTGTTACGCATACCGCCACGATGTATTTCGTCTCGCCGACGCCAAGCGGCGTATCAAGCGTTATAGGCAACGTATTTGGGAGTCTGTTTTCCGGATACGAATCAGTTGATCCCCGCAGTCCGCAACGAGTTTCCGGATTTATTGGTAACGTTGTCCGGAATGTATCAGCATGGCTGCCTGTATTTTGGAGGTTGATTACCTTTTGTTTAATGAGCCCATTAGTTTCAACCGATCCGCCGGCATCTCCCGTTTGAAACGTCGCTCGTCCCGAGAACGTTTTTGGATTTCCGCAATCTTGGGGAGCCGTATAGGGAGATTCTCCAGTTTGGCATAATCCATTTCCTGCAACCGCAGGACTTCCTGCTCTCGCGAGATGTTCAGCTTTTAAAGCTTGTTCAAGGGTTAAATCACAATCGTTCGGATATCGAAGCGTTCCATAATCATGGTCGGCGCGACAATGATATGTGGCGCCAGTATCATCTATATAGAGACGCATATTGCCGTGGATATTTCGCACCACGGGAACTTCAACGTTTAATGTAAAAGTTTTTCCGTCGAGCGTTGTGCCCGCAAGAGATAATGTCTGTTCGGCGTATTGATCTCCACTCGCTCCTCCAACCGCAACGTATCCATTACACGCTGCGCGGCGTTGCCAGACGTTCGCAACCGCTGGATCAGTCGTGGTGTAAACTACTGGATTTGAAGCTTGTATTCCAAGGTGACCGCATTCGGTATAAGGCGTTGGGAAATTCCCGGTCCACAGGGAAATTCCGCCATTATCGTTTTGGATAGCGCCATCCGCATTTGTGGGATAATTTGCCGCTGGATTCGAAGATGAAACAGATGAAATATCGGCAATTTTGAGCGGCTGTATGGTTGTTTGTGCTTTACTCCGCTGAAACTGTCCAACGATCACAAGGAGTCCAACTATGAAGAGGCCCGCGAATGTAAGGATTTTTTTAGACATAATTATGCTTTAATAACGACCGGCATCTCGATTTCCGTAAGATCATAAAGTTCCTCGGCATCTTCAGGGAGCATACGAATACATCCATGAGAAACCTTTTGGCCGATATGGTTTAAGGCTTCATTCCAAAATACCCCGTTGTCATTGGCGAGGTACGGTAATGCATGGAGCCCAACGCCTCCCTGTGTTACTTTTTGAAAATACGGCATACGGTAATGAGGAGCCGCACCGCCTATCCGGAGTTCTTGTTTTGTGAGAATTTTGAATTTTCCAATGGGGGTTGGGGTGCGGAATGCGCCTGTGGAAACCATGTATTCTCGGATCACATGCTCTCCGAATTTGAATTGTAATTTTTGGTCCGAAATATCAATTTCAATTGCCGGATCGCCGTTTAAATCAAGACTTGAAGCTTGGCCGGAGTGCCCGAGGTAAAATAATTGACGTTCTAAGTCCACCCCCGTTTCTCCAACGAGAATATCGAGACGAGCGAGGGCTTCCTTTTTCTCAAGCCAGGCGATGCCTTCTACTAATGGCTGAAAATATTCCCGAAAAATATCATCTACAACCGGCGCATTGGAACGGAAACTAAAACTTGCGATTTCGCCGGGTTCCACGCGAGATTCCACCATCGCGATACGGTTCGGGCTTACCCAACGCGTATCCCCCGGGTTAAAAAAAACGCTTGCTCGATCACGGGCACGGGCTGTTCCAAGTCGCATTTTTGGAGTATCGGCGCAACCGCTCCGATCAGAGAACCAAGCGACGTTTCCGGTATTTTTTATATATACGGTGGTTTCGAATTCACCCCCCGGCTGGGCCCACACCTTGGTTTCATTGGTAATAACTTCGCCGGCATATTCCGGTTTTTTCGGTGAGGCGTACAGACAGACGGTGAGGGGATTTAAAATAGTTTCCGGAATAACCAACTGAGCCACAAACCGCCCCGTTGATCTTTTTGCCCTCTTTTTTTTGGTGAAGAAAAGATTTGCCTGAAGTTCGTTACCTATGCGGCTCGCGAAGATTCCAACGCCGATTGAGCCCAATGCAAATACGGCAACGAGTGCAACAACAAGAAGATTATGTATTTTTTTGTGTTTGGCCATTTAAGTATTTGACTGTTTTTATTTTGATTTCATTATATCATGTATGATGCCTTGACTCAAGGTGATATTGTGCTTTAGCCCGGTGTATAATAACTCTATGGCACGACATTCACACTGGGCTCAAATTAAGCTTAAAAAAGGCGCTGCTGACGTGAAACGCGGAAAAATCTTTACAAAGCATGCACGTTTGATTGAGCTTGCTGCCAGGCAGGGTGGCGGAGATGAAAATATGAATCCGAGTCTTCGTTTGGCCATAGAAAATGCTCGGGCCGACAACATGCCGCGGGAAAATATCGATCGTGCCGTTAAAAAAGGGAGCGGCGAATTAAAAGAAGGAGAGCAGCTCCATGAAGTGACGTATGAGGGATTTGCTCCGGGTGGTGTGGCTTTGCTCATCGAAACGCTCACCGATAATAAAAATCGCACGAATCAGACCGTGCGGATGATTTTGATAAAACATGGCGGTACGTTAGGCGCCATGGGTTCCACGAGTTTTTTATTTGAACGAAAGGGGGTTTTAACGGTGAAGAAAAAGGGAGATCACGATAGCGACGAGCTCGAAATGATCGACGCAGGCGCGCAGGATATTGAAGAAGGTCCTGAAGGAAATTTTTTTGTTTATACCGCGGCGAATCAATTAGCCGAAGTAAAGAAAAAATTGGAAGCAAAGGGTTTTGTCGTGGAATCAGCAAAGCTGAGCAGCATCCCCAAAAATTTTGTTGAAGTGAATGACGAAGCGACGGCAAAAAAAGTTATCGATCTTTTGGAGCTGCTTGATGATGAGGATGACGTGAGTAATGTGGCAGCGAATTTTTCCATTACAGCCTCTTGACTATGAGTGCCCACGCATATAATATAGCAGCGTGAAATCACTCACTCCAAAAGAAGAAATTCTTTTTGAATTCATTGAGGCATATCAGCTGAAGCATGGATCATCGCCCACCATTCGCGAAATGCGCGAAGCGATGGAACTGAAATCCGATGGTTTTGTAGTGCATTGCTTGAAATCACTCGAGGCGAAAGGTGTTATTAAAAAAGGTGATACGCCGCGGAGCATTAAGCTGTTGCCGCAAGTAGAGGCGCGGCTCAAAATGGATTTTGTGAAAATTCCGGTGTTGGGACATATTCCTGCAGGCGGACCGGTGGTGAGTGAAGAAAATGTGGAGGATTGGATTTCTTTTGAAGAGGGAAGTCTGAAAGGCGCAAAGGATTGTTTTATTTTGAAGGTGCGCGGGGATAGCATGATGAATGCCGGAATTCTGGAGGGCGATTTGGTCATTGCTTCGATGAAACGTGTACCGAAAGCGCACGACATTGTTGTTGCCCTGGTGGATGGTGGTTCCACGGTGAAGCGATATATGACTGAGCGTGGGCGGCCTTACCTCAAGCCGGAAAATCAAAAATATAAAAATATATACCCCGAAGAAGAACTCCAGATACAGGGAGTGGTGGTTGGGTTGATGCGGTGGTATTGAGGTGCTCTGGAGCCGGTACCCGGACTTGAACCGGGGACCTTCACTTTACGAAAGTGCTGCTCTACCAACTGAGCTATACCGGCAAAGGTACGGCTATTATATCAAACATGATTAAACACTGACCGGGAAATGGAGACCCATCGCAGTCTCAATGGCGATGCGAGTTCGATCAATCACCGGTTTTCCATTGAGCGCAAAAACAAAAACTTCTTTGGGAGAAATTTCAAGGGCTGCTTTCATATCGCGACTGAGTTCATCATCGGTAAGGAAACGCGTTTTACCGCCGAGGTTTCTCCCTGGATTTATGTCCGAAGCGCTCACGATTCCAAGAGCGGGAATTCGACCATGCCCGGCAGAGTATTCTTTGACGAATTTTCCAGGATCGCCCATTGCGATTTTCGGCGTGGCGCTGGTATATACAAGTCCGACTCTTTTGTGGCGGCTATTATGTGGCTTTACATCCGGTGCTTGAGGAATCCCGAGCAATTGCCGGAGACGAGCATTATCACTCAAAATTGGCACTTCATACGTATGGACACCATACTGCGATTGTCCCAAAATTTGTTGCACCAAATCTTCGAGATACGCCTTGGCATCCGTTTGCGAAAACTGCCACGGTCTGATTTTCATAAGTTGGCGAATCATATCTATGGTCGAACCTCCCTGCATAAGCCCAATGGGAAATTCCAAGTCCAATCCGACATTTTGGAAATCCACCCTTTTGCGCTCCAGCTCCTCGATAATTCCAAAAACCGCTTCGTGAACTTTCCGCATATTCCCGGCATGAATCCAATAACCATCTTCATCGGGAAGCGTCGGCCAAACATCAATTCCAACATCGAGAATATTCATTTCTCTGAGCCAATCGACCAACGCACTATCATTGGCGATTTCCCGATGACTCATGGCCACAGAGAGGCGGCCGTGAGCTTCTCGAAGCGCCGTCACAACATCACCATTCCCCAATTTATCTAATAAAAATTGCCCGCGTGAGTCCCCAGAAAGTCGACTTTCTTCAAGGCTTTCAACAAAGAAGGTAATCTGGGGCGCCTGAGATGAATCCATAAGAGGGTACGGTATCATATTTATTGTTGTACACAAGCCTTTTTGGTGCTACGATCGACCCCTTTTAACCAACCATTTTATGGCCGCCGATTATCCATTCTCGCCGTATTCATCACCTCCTCCTGCCGAGCCACCACCGGTTCAAAATCCTTCTTCCGATCTTCGAGACACCGTCTCCGAAGCCGTTGAGTTCGAGAAGCAAGAACAAGAAGTTCAGCAGAGCGCGTGTGCGATGATTGTCGTGATTGCGGTTATCGTTGGGCTTTTGGGATTTGGCGGTTGGTACTACCTCGGAAATTTTCCTCGCGATAAAACACTAATACCGCCATTGAGTTCCGAAGAGAGAAAAGATGCGAACCTCATTGTTGCCGCCACGGGCGGGAAGGTGGTTTCGCCATATGGGGTGGAAGTGGTTGTTCCGCCAGGTGCCCTCGTGAAGGACAAGCGCATTGAGATTGAGCGTGTGGCGATTGGAGATATCACCGATATGTATCGCCTCAAACCGGAAGGTTTAAAATTTTCGAAGCCCGTCACGGTGGCAATTCCCTATAAAGAAAGTGGTCTGAAGAGCTGGGAGACTCCAGAAGATATTATTTTGGAATATTGGTTTACCGAGGGAGACCGAAAGCGGTCGCTTGGATATGAAGTCGATGAATCGGTGAAGAAATTAAAAACGCGCGTAACCCAGTTTTAGTGCGCTATAATAGGACTCGTGGGAAAGTTTGTAAAAATTGTGGTATTTACGCCAAGTTCTCATGGTGACCGTGTTCGGCGTGCGCTTGCAGAGTCCGGATGCGGCCATATTGGGAATTATGATTCCTGTTCCTTTTCCACAAAGGGCGTCGGTCGTTTTTACGGACTTCCTGGAACACGGCCATTTCTAGGTAAGGCGGGAAGAATTGAAAAAGTATCCGAAGAACGCATCGAAACCATTTGTGCGAAAATGAAGCTCAAAAATGTCCTCAAGGCGCTGAAAAAAGTACATCCCTATGAAGAACCGGCCGTAGATATTTATCCTCTCTTGAACGTTCGCCAGCTCTGAGTATGAAACATAAATATAAAATAATCGCGGGAACGATAGCGTTCATTCTCCTTTGGATGAATCGTCATGCAGTAGCACAAATTTTGGCTGTTATTGGACAACTTGCGATCACCACCATTGAATTTCTTGGCTATCCCGGACTCATCATACTCATGGCGTTCGAGAGTATGATTGTTCCTCTTCCCTCTGAATTCGTGATGCCTTTCGCGGGATTTTTAGCCGTGGAGGGGAAGATGCATTTTGGGTTGGTGCTCTTGTTCAGTACCATTGGGAGCTTGATCGGGTCCGTAATTTCTTACTACCTTGGATATTACTTTGGCCATGCCTTCATCGCGAAGCTCGGTAAATATTTTTTTCTCGATGTCGCCGATTTGAAAAAAACGGAACAATGGTTTCAAAAAAAAGGAGCCAAAACCATTTTTTTAGGTCGGTTCATTCCCGTCGTGCGGCACCTCATTTCGATTCCTGCGGGAATCGGCAAAATGAATATCGAAAAATTCTGTCTCTACACGTTTTTCGGAGCCATGTTGTGGAATGGAGTTTTGGCCTATGGAGGGTATATTCTCGGGCAAAATTGGAATCTTGTACGGCACTACTCTGAATATGTTTCCCTCTTTGTAGCGGCTCTTCTTTTGCTCGCGGGAATATATTTTTTTCACCGCCACGTTCGGCATAAAGCCCAGACTTAGGGGTCTGTTCAGGGGACGGTTTTACAGGAGGAAGTAATAGTAAAATAGGAAAAAGCTTGCAATTCAAAAAACCTTTGAGTAGCATACGCCTGCTGCTTTCTTTTGTTTGAAGAAAGCTGTCTCGGCGCAAGGTCGGGGCATCCAAAGTTTATGACTACAACCACTTCCGAACTCAAAAAGTACGAACTCATGCTCATCGTCTCTGGCGAACTGCCGGAGGTGCAATTTGAAAAAGAACTTTCGGAGCTCAGAAAACTTTTGCAGGAAAACACGAAAGGAATTTCCCAGGAAGATCTCTGGGGCAAGCGTGACATGGCATACCGTGTGAAAAAGCAGTGGCGCGGATATTACGTCGTGTTTAATTTTACGGCCGCGCCTGATGTCATCGCTGAACTCCGAGCGAATATCAAGCTCAACCCCGTGGTGCTCCGACATCTCCTCATTTCCTTGCCGGAGGATTACGATGCGAGCAAATATAAGGATTTCATGCTTCCGGAAGAGAAGCCGGCGCAAGAATCGCGGAGACGCAGTGTGCCGCTCCGTTCTGCTTCGCCTGTGTCGCGACCCGTGGTTTCGGAAAAATCTGCCGAAAAACCAACGGTAGCCGGAAAAGAAGAAGAGGAACAGCTCAAGACGGTTGAGAAGAAGCTTGAAAAAATTCTCGAAAATCCAGACATCGATATTACATAATTCCCTATGCGTTGCGTTAATAAAGTTATTCTCGTTGGAAATCTCACCCGCGATCCAGAAATGCGCCAGACGACGAATGGTCAGTCGGTATGCACCTTTGGACTCGCAACGAATCGAGACTGGATGACGAAAGATGGACGAAAAATGACCTCCAGCGAATTTCATGATCTTGTGGCATGGGCCAAGCTCGGCGAAATTTGCTGCCAATATTTGAAGAAGGGGAAACTTGTGTACGTGGAGGGTTACATTAAAAGCCACAGCAAAGTGCTGCCGGACGGAACCAAGAAATTCCGAACCGAAATTGTGGTGCAGGATATGATCATGCTTGAAAAACGGGCGAAAGACGACGAGGCAGCCGAACAGAAAATTCTTGAAGCAACGGTAGAAAGCTCTCAATCAAGCGGTTCCACAGGATCACCCGAGAGCGACGACATCTTTGAAGGATAATTTTAATTCTCTATGACTGCTGGAAGAAGCAAAAAAAAGTGTGGGTTCTGCACGGAGCAGATAGACCACGTCGACTACAAGAACACGCGGCTCCTGCGTAAGTTCGTGTCTCAGTACGGCCGTATTGTACCAAGGTACTATTCCGGCGTTTGCTTGAAACACCAGAAAAAAATGGCGAGCGCCATTAAGCTTTCGCGCGAAATGGCTCTACTTCCCTACGTGAGATAATACGGCGAGCGCACGGCGCGAGCTTATGAATTGAGCATGCGGTTTGTTATTAAAATTGGAACGTCGCTTCTCACGACGTCAGAGCATCAACTCGATGGGGATTTTTTGCGTCGCATCGTTGCCGAGATTTCCGCGTTGCATAAACAAAATCACGAAGTGGTGATTGTGAGTTCTGGCGCAGTGGCTGCGGGCCGTGGGGAGATGTCTTTTGACCGCGCCAAGAAAAATATTCCGTACCGGCAAGCACTCGCGGCCGTTGGACAAGGGCTCCTTATGAAAACGTATCACGATTTTTTTGCTCAGCACGGAGTGGTGGTGGCACAGGCGTTACTCACAAATTATGATTTTGTAAACCGCGAAAATTTTCTTAATACAAAGAATGTTTTTGAGGTTTTGCTTAAGCAAAAATCAATTCCCATAGTGAATGAAAATGATGTCACCACCATCGCGGAGCTCAAGTTCGGAGATAACGATATGCTCTCGGCAAAGACAGCCGCTATGGTATCGGCCGATTATCTTGTTATTTTGACGGATGTCGATGGGCTTTTTTTGGAAGATCCCAAAAATAATCCTGATGCCAAACTTATTCCTGTCGTAAAAAAAGTTGACGAATCCGTGAAGCAGCTTGCCGGAGGAGCAAGGTCCAGCAAAAGTCTTGGCGGTATGGTGACAAAACTTGAAGCGGCCCAGTATGTTACTTCTGCAGGAATTTCGATGTTCATCGCTCACGGACGACGCGAGCATATTTTAGATGCCATCGTCGGTTTTTGTGCAAAAAGTTATGAATCAGCGCTCCATGCGACTTTTTTCCCTTCCTCCGTAAATCGCTTGGCGAGCCAGAAAAAATGGCTCAAACCGAAAATTCAAAAAAATGCATGGATCGAGATTGATGCCGGCGCCCGAAAAGCCCTCACGGAGATGGGTAAGAGTTTGCTTCCGAAAGGGGTAACCAAGGTACACGGTGATTTTCATCGAGGAGATGTAGTCATGGTGCGGTGCGAAGGCAGTGAGGTGGCTTATGGTCAGGTAAATTACGACGCCGCCGATGTTGACAAAATAAAAAAACATCATTCTGATGAGATCGAACAGATGCTCGGATTTAGTTTTGAGGAGGAATTAATCCACCGAGACCGTATGGTTATTATCCATTGAAGATCAGGTTAGGTTGTGGTAAAATATATAGATTTAAAAATACATAAAAAACACATACAAAAATATGAAAATAAAACATTGGTTTAAGCAATCAAAAAATCAACACAAAAAGACGCTCCAGAAACCTCAATCGGTGAGTGCCCATGCTTTTGATAAGGCGATTTTCACCTGGTATGCCCCTGAATTCGCCCATCATGAAAAGTCATCCCTTTGGTTTCTTGTTGCCGGTTTGATTGCCTTGGCATTGGTGATCTACGGAATTGAGACCGATGGTTGGACCTTTTCCGTGGCCATTATCGTATTTGCAGGGACGTATTATCTGATCCAGCGGCATCGTCCGCCCATCGTGGAGGTGAAGCTTTCAAAGTTCGGCGTCAAGATTGGACGGCATATTTTCCCCTACAGCCAGTTGAAGAGTTTTTGGATCGTGTACGATCCGCCATTTGTGAAAAAGCTTTATTTGCGTATGGCGTCGACATTTAAGCCAGATGTTTTTGTTGCCCTTGAGGACGGCGATCCTGTGGAGATACGACGCATTTTGAATATGCACTTGAGTGAGCTGCGTGGCCGGCACGAACCGTTTTCGGACACCCTTGTTCGTCTTTTTAGGCTCTAAAATTTTATGGCAACTCCAGATAATCCACAGCAACAATTTGCAGACATGCAGGGGCGCAGTCGCGATCAGCAGGCCACAAATCTTGGCGAAGAATACGCGAGACTGGCAGGTTTTCGGGCGGAAGTTTTCGATGCGCCACAGTCAACGCAGAGTCCCTATGCAAGGAACGTGTGGGAGCGGCTTCAGGCTATCCCGGGTTACGAGCGGGAGGAAGCCGAAATTATGTTGCTCATGCGGCGGAAGGCAGAGGAACTGTTTGCGGCAATGCGGAAAAAGCTTGAGGCGCAGGCGGCGACAGAAGAAAAAACCCGTGACAGACTTAATGCGCTTGATGCCTACCTCCGTACCATCGGCATTGTCGGGGAGAGTTTGAAAATGCAAACCAGCCCCGATGCGGCCCCGGGATCGTCCGTGAGGGGCGGAGAGGAAGTGTTGGATTCCAACGAGGCGGTTCTGCTCCGAAAATTCGCAAATTATTTGAGCAAGATTGACGTGGAAGAAACCATCAACATGGTTTTGGAAGATCAGCCATATATCGATATCCTCATACAAAATCGCTCGCCTGATGCTCAGTCGCTCACCGATCATCAGCGCAGTCATTTACGGCGGTTTGTTTTGGGTTTGCCGGAAGATGGCGGAAAAGAGAAATCCGGCGACCGACTCATGACCGAGGCGACTTTGTGGTTGGAAATCGTTCGTTCGCTGACCCTCACAGACAAACGAAGTCTTGTGGCGACTTTTTTGAATGAAGGCACGGTGGCAGAAACGGAGGATTTTATTTCCGCCTGTATTATTGGCGGAGTGATGACTCGAGAGGAGGTGATGCACATGTATGGCGAAGAAGAATTTGCGCGCAAGTTTGGACCGGATTTTTCAAAAAAAATAGACTTGGCCATGAAGGGTCGCGTGGATGCCCAAAAAAATATGGGGAAAGAAGTAGATCGTGTGGAGAATCTGTATGTTGATAATTTTGCGAGTCATTTCGTCACTTTCAATAATTTGATAATGGGACGAGTGGCGGAGCTTGGAGTTTTAACGACAGGTCTGAATTTCATTTTAGACGTTGCAGATCGGGTTCGAAGACGCAAAGAGTCGGGTCGCAACGAGGGCCTCGGTGAGGCTATCGTGAAAGGTGGACGCGATGCAATAAAAAACAAATGGTTTTGGTTTGGCGTTGGGGAAATGGCCGTTGGAACCAATGCGGTGTATCCCTGGATCGGATCGGCCATTCGCGCGCCATCGGGCGAGGAGAAAGAAGCAACTGGGCATGCGCAGGAGACGGAGTTTTTCCGAGATCATATGCTTGCCCATCCGAATATGGATGAATATTTTGTCGATCATTACGGCGAATATCTCGAGGTTGCCAATAAAAATCTCCGTAACGAAAATCCGAAACAGGGAAGAGAAGAACGTCGCGGCTCCTTTGATCTTTACCCCGGCGATATCGAGATGACGGATGAACAGGCAGGCAAGCTGGGATACGCGAGTGCCACTGAAGCGCTCGGCGCTATTCACCGCATGTTTAAAATTGCCGCGAAAAATTTAAACTTAGAAAATTCGGTAAAGCTCGAGCGGTATTTGGCTGAAAATGTTTGGCCTGCCCCCGACCCGCACAAACAGCCCGTGGCTGAGGCGCCCAGAGAAGATAATAAGAAACCCAAAACATAAATAAAACAGACCATGTCTAAGAAAACCAATTCCAAATTCATCCAGTTTTACTTCCGTCATCGCGGGCTCTGCCTCACGATGATAAGTCTTCTTGTTGTCTTTTTTGTTTTTCGAACGCCGCACGTGGCGAAGGCCGCGGCAGATGCAGAAACCACGGATCTCATTAAGAGCATTAATGAAATCATCATTTTGATCATGCGGATTTCTTCCGCGTGGCTGTGGCCGGTGCTCCTCATGATCGGCAGCCTCCTCGATAACGATCTTATTTTCGGCGGCGCTATGGGGGAGAGGCTCCTTTCCATCTGGGTTCAAATTCGAAATCTCGTGAATGTGGTATTTGTGCTCATCCTCCTCGCGATTGCCATTTACAACGTCATGGGACTCGGCGAGGAAGGGGGGACGTTACCGTTGGCCTTCAAAACCGTAATGCCAAAGTTTGTCCTCGCGCTCATCGCGGTGAACTTTTCTTTCCTTGGAGCCAAAGTGGTTTTGGATTTTACGAATGTGATTACCGGCGCCGTATTCGCCCTTCCGGCGAATATTGCAGGCTCGAGCGATAAAATGCAGGCGGATTTTGAGAACATGATTTGCGGGACGAAGAGCAATGAGGTCCCCATGAAGCCTTTGTGGTGCGATCAAGGTCAGCTGAACGATCGCGCCATAAATTTTTTCAGCCGTCTTGACCGTAATAACATCACTCTTGCCTATGCGGTGCAGTTCGGCCGCGCGCCGAATTTAAAATTCATCAAAGACGGACTCAAAGACATTTCGCAGCTCGGCTTTAATATTATTTTCAATACGGTTTTATATGTGGTGTATTCTCTTTCGTTCATTGCGCTTTTGCTCGTGCTCTTGTTTCGAACCGTGGCCCTTTGGATTGGGGTCGTGCTTTCGCCATTACTCGCTTTGAGCATTGTTTTGCCGAACCTGAAGGAACTTGCCGGCAGCGGCGGAGAGCTCAAGGATCAGTTTGTGAAAAACGCCATCGCGCCGATTAAAATCGGACTCGTACTTTCCATTGGCTACATCATGCTCGATGGATTTTCCGCCGACAAAGGGATTCACGGCGAATTGCTTTCTTCAAGCGTGCTCACGTCCATTGATCCAAACTCGCTCCCCACCGATATTACCGATCTTCAGCAGCTCATGATTGCGGTTGGGGTCATTGTGATCGTATGGATGGGCGTGTTTTCTGCAGCCGATGAGACTGCCGCAAAAGGCATTACCGGCTTCATCCGCGATAAGGCACAAGCATTTGGACAATTTGCTGCAAAATTGCCGACCTATGCGCAAGTTATTCCTACCAATATGGCTGATCATCCTCGCGCAACGCTGGCGGAAATTGGGGCGACTTTGGATAGTATACCGGGTCTTGCGAGGGAGAAGTTTGGGTCCACGTTGATCGGGAAAAACGATCAATTGAAAAATATAACGCTCGCCAATAATGCAAAAGATCTCGGGAAGGGGATGGCGAAAGTCCCCAATGTTTTGGCAACGGACGCAGGATGGAAGGCGTTGAAAGATAAATTAGTTGATTTAAAGTTGGTCGATGAAGCTGGATTAAAACAATTAAATCTTGGAGATAGGTATTCAAAAGACGCCATGAGGAAGATTTATAATGATGATAGATTTAAAGAAATAAAAGAAGCAATCAAGGATGAAAGCAATGGGGCAATTACAAATGTTGACCAATTTGATAAGGCGGTTACGACCAAACAAGACGAAAAGGCCGAAAAGAAACCGATTACGGATGCGGCGACGGCACGGGAGGCTCTTGAAAGTCAGCCCGCTGCAGAGTTGGCAGAACAAAATGCATTTAAAGGTACATGGACAACCGAAGAGATAACGAGTTTCCAAGACTCGCTCAAAAAATTCCCTGAGCAAGTTCAAACAGCCCTTATACAACTTGATGCGAGAGGTAAGGTTGACAAAGGAGCGATGGCTTATTTGTCCCAAGTGAGTACAGTTTATTCCGCTGCTGCCAACCCAACAGCTGCCGTGACACCAGACGTACAAACGGCCATCAATGCCGTATCAAACCCCGCCATACTCAAGGCTATTATTGACTCCAAAGGTTTGCAAGAAGCTTCGCCTTTGAGGGTTGCCATCGAGACGAAAGCAAAAAGTGGAGCTACTCCTCCACCTCCTCCCGCGGGCGCAAAATAAATAATGTTCCCCCATGTTCTTCGACTTCCTCAAAAACATCCTCCATCCTTCAGGCTCCGATCGATTTTTGAACTCGAGCCGATTCGTTTTTCAAAGACGTCCGGGCCGAGGGCCAAGCGACCCCACCGCCATGGGCACTTTCGATAATGATGAAGAAGAAGAGCAGGAACGCCTCGAACAGGAGAAGCAGGAGCGCGAGCGAAAGCAGCAGCGAAAAGCCGCCATGCAGTCGGAAGTTGCACGCGCCGACGTGAGTCCGGAAACCAAGCAGCGCATGCGTGAGAGTCTCGCCTCTGATTCCGTGGAACGGCAGAACATGGTGGAGCGTCTCCTGCGGCAGGAAATTCGTGAAGATGAATTCAACCGCGAATTTGAAACCATCGACCGCGAGGATGCTTCCTGGGCGACTATTTTTTCTACCCAGCGCGAGGTGCGTAAGAAAATTCAAAACCTCCAGTGGCGGACCGAAAGTTACCTTGAAATTATTCCCCGCGAGCGGTCGAATTTTGAAGCGCTCCTCAAAAATGTGCGCGGCCTGAACCGGCTCGATGATTCCACGGACCGGGGTTTAAAGCGCATTCTGCGCGACCTTACCCTACCGAACGAACAGCGCAGCCTGCCTGCCGTTTTGAACGCCGAGCAAGCACGTGAGATCTACGAAGTTGATCCCCTCAAAGACAGCTACGAGCGCGTGCTCAAAAAATATCAAAGCAAAATCCAGGATGCGCCAAACGCCGGCGCTTCGGTGCTTCGTCGGCTCATCGCCCTCAAAAAAGAAGAAGCCCAAATCGAGCGCAAGTTCAACCGGCTCTATGACGACGTGAACGGGCTCATCAGCCGACATCTTCAAAAGGTGCGCTCGAAAGCGGAGCGTGAAGAGCTCCTCAAAACGGCCGGCCGCGCCGTGGGAATCACCTTGCGCGAAGGAGTGGAGATTGAATTTCAAGAACCGGGAATTCTCGCTCTCTTGGGCCCCAAATCCACCGTAAAAATCGCCCGTATTTCATTTGATCCCATAGTGGTGCGCGATCACAGCGGAAAGGCGGTTTCCCAAATCAACGGCGCTCCGCACATTCACTTGAGCAACGGCGCCGAAATGACCCTCGGACGTTTCAAAAAATGGGCCGACGCCGTGGATGCGGTGGAAAAAATGGGGAATTTGAGCGATGTGGAAAAAGCCACGGGTCTTGCGGCATACGGTATCAAAATCCAACCAGGAATGGAGTTATTTTATCCTCGCCGAAGCCGCGACCGTGAAGGCAACGTCACCACGACACCGGTTTATGTTCGGATTACCGACATCCGTGACGGGAAGGTTTATTTCGATGATGCGGTTCTTTTTCAGCCCGGCCTTGAGAATACCGATGAATATGACATGCGCTCCGAACTCACGTTTGGTGAGTTTGTGAAATGGTGGCACCGGTACGAAGTGGAGAAATCGGTGAGTTTAAATGAGCTTCAAAAACTCCTCCAAACGTACAATGAAATCGAAAATAAACAGTTTGGGTTGGATACGAAGGAAAATCCACCCATCCTTGTCCAGCAGGGTGAAAGGCTCCGTTATCCCGATGAAATCGGCAGCTTCTATCGAATTGAAAACGTGGATACCGACGGGATAAGCCTCGATAATGGGCGAAAATACCCGCTGCCGGAATTTTTGTCGTGGGTAAAAAATAATCACGTTCAAAAGGTTCCAGAAAAGGAAAAAACGCCGGAGGAAAAATCTGCCGCCTTTGAACGTGAGGCGGAAATTCAAGGCAAAAGAGACAAAGAAGCCGAGGAATTGGCAAAGGAAGAGCATGAATGGGAGCACCGCCGAGAAGCGATTCTTAAGTATCGTGAAGATCGAGAGTCCAGTTCGCCCCTTGAAAAACTGAAGTCCCTCTGGTGGTCCACGACGTTTCTTTCTTTAAAAGATTTGTGGAACATGACGATGGAAATTGTGGAGTTTGTAAAACGCAAACACGAACGCCGGTCCAAAGGCCGCTACGGCGATGTTGGGAGCCGTCTTCCGTGGGTGGTGGGTACTGAGTTCGAACGCGTGAAGCAGGCGGCAGAAAATGAGGAAGTAAATAAATATAAAGAGGCCATGGAGCACTGGAGCGTGGAAAAAGTAAAGCGGACCCTCTACGAAACCGGCACGAAAGACGAGGCAAAGGCTTGCATCATGACCCTCATTCATAAAGGCGAGATGCGCTGGGACGATCATCATTTTTGGCACACATTGAATCGTCTCACCTCGCGCTATACTCTCCGCGGAGCTGAATTAAAAATACCTCCGCCCCACCTTATTCCTCCCGGCGTGAGTGGTGAAGACATGACCCAGCCGGCTATGGATGCCTTGTGGGGAGATGGAACCGGTTCCGAATGGTTCCAGGAAAATATCAATAAGTACAACAGCAACAAAAATAATTTTGAGTATAAATTTAAGAACCTTGAAGCGGACCCAAAAGGAACTGGCGGGCCATCCGGTGAATGTAAAAGGCTTCTCAAGATGTGGATGGATGGGGAATATGTGAATCCACAAGATTACGAAGCCATGATCGATGGCGCAATTAAATTCGGTAAGATGACGGCAGAGGCGAAGATGTTTTATATCATCGCCGGATGCGTGGCGCGGCAGGGGAATCGTCCGGATGGGGAAACTTTGCTTTCCCTTGACCGTCCCGGTGAGCTCGACTCAAAATATCTCAACCAATTTCCGCTCCTGGATTTTTTCACCCAGGAACGCGTCTATGATCCCGCCATCGGAAAAACACGAAAATTTCAACTCAAGGATTATGAAGGATGGGTGGATAAATACTTTCCGGATGAGTTTAAAAAATGCGTGCCTGGTCCGCAATTTTCCCGTTTCATGTGGGAGGTCATGCTCATGGGTGAGATGGTGCGAACCCGTATCAGTAAGGGTATACGAAACGCAGAAAATATGGATCATGATGATGCGCATCTTTATATTCCGCCGACTACGCCGACTGAAATTGATGGACTCACAACCGGCCCGACGGGTCAAAAGAAGTACTTTACGAATGAAGGATACGCGAATGCCTATCCAGGATTTAATCAATACATCGTCAGCTTGAGTTATGCGATTGAAGAGGAGACGAATGAGGAGATGAAACAGAATCGAATGATCGCTTTACGTGACGCGGTGAATGCTTTTATTCGTTATGATGCGATTTTGGATAACCGGTTTTTAAAGAAAGAAGGCGATCACCGAGCGCGTTTGGATGATCGTCACTTTCGACGGCATCCCGTGGTGGACGATGTACATCTACAGATTCATCGCGATCAGTTACGGAATTTAGTTTTAGAGATCGGGCGCGCCTATGGACAGGATTGGGATTCATGGCTTTATGGAGCCAAAACTGGTTCGTATTTTGATGCGGACGAAAAGAAAAAACAGGATGAGTATGAACGAAAGCTCGATAGTTTGAAGGAGTTAATTCCGCGTTTGATGGAACAGGATGGCGGTGCGCGAGCGCTTGAGGTCGTGAAACGGGCCCGTGCCATTGGACAGGTTGATGGTACAGATATGACCGCCCAGGCCTTGAGGGGTATTAAGGGGAGCCGGAGACCTTCTACGGAACAGTTGAAACAGTTGGATGAAAGGGCAGCGCGCACACGCGCGGCGCGAGCGGAAGCTCAAGCGGCTGGTCACGGAGAGCATTAGGAATAAATAAAAAGCGCTATTCGGGCTTTACAATCTTCACTGCCTCGGTAGAATACCTGCGGCCTTTTAACAAAGCTTTTTATGACAGGAAAAGTCACACAAATTATCGGTCCGGTCGTTGATTGCAGTTTTGAATCAGGGGTGCCGGAGATTTATAATGCGCTTCATTTGAAGCGCGAAGATGGTTCAATCCTCACACTTGAGGTGCAACAGCATCTTGGTGGGAACTCTGTTCGTACCGTCGCGATGGGTGCCACCGAGGGACTCAAGCGCAACATGGAGGTTACCGCAACGGGCGCGCCAATCACCGTTCCGGTTGGCCGCGAGGCCCTTGGTCGCATGTTCAACGTGCTCGGGGATCCTATTGATGGTCTTACCAAGGGAGCCGTTTCCAAAAAACGCTACCCCATTCATCGTCCCGCCCCTTCTTTTGATCAGCAGTCGACCAAAACCGAAGTTTTCGAAACCGGTATAAAAGTCATCGATCTCATTTGTCCCTTTGTGAAGGGTGGAAAGGTTGGTTTGTTTGGCGGCGCTGGGGTTGGGAAAACCGTTATCATTATGGAACTCATCCGAAACATCGCGTCGGAACACGGTGGATTTTCCGTTTTTGCTGGAGTGGGGGAACGGACTCGTGAAGGAAACGATTTGTATCATGAAATGAAGGCGTCAGGCGTCTTGGATAAAACGTGTATGGTCTTCGGGCAGATGAATGAACCTCCCGGCGTGCGCCAACGGGTCGGCCTCACGGGCGTTACCATCGCAGAATATTTCCGAGACGAAGAGCACCAAGACGTGCTGCTTTTTGTTGATAATATTTTTCGTTTCACACAGGCGGGTTCAGAGGTTTCCGCCCTCCTCGGCCGTATTCCATCTGCGGTGGGATATCAACCGACTCTCGCAACGGAAATGGGTGAGTTGCAAGAACGCATTACTTCTACAACCAAGGGTTCCATCACTTCGGTGCAAGCGGTATATGTTCCTGCGGATGATCTCACAGATCCGGCGCCGGCAACCACTTTCGGTCACCTCGACTCGACCGTGGTTCTCTCCCGCGGTCTCGCCGAATTGGGAATTTATCCGGCGGTAGATCCTCTCGATTCCACCTCAACCATTTTGGATCCGAATGTGGTTGGTGCCGAGCATTATGGAGTTACCCGCGGTGTTCAGAAGGTGCTCCAGCGCTACAAGGATTTGCAGGACATCATCGCGATTCTTGGTATTGAAGAACTGAGCGAAGAGGATAAGCTGAGCGTGAATCGAGCTCGTAAGATCCAAAAATTTCTTTCTCAACCTTTCTTCGTAGCCGAGACTTTTACTGGAACGCCTGGCAAGTATGTGACAAGAGCCGAAACCGTGCGAGGATTTAAGGAGATTTTGGAAGGAAAGCACGATGGTAAATCCGAGCAGGCTTTCTATATGAAGGGGAGTATTGATGAAGTGAAATAATATGGCCCACATTCAATTCAAAATTGTTACCCCGGAGCGCGTGGTTTTTGAGGATACGGTTGATGAAGTAATTCTTCCAACGACCGAAGGCGAGATTGCGGTGTTACCCCACCATCTTCCTCTCGTGACCTTGCTCCAGGCCGGAGTATTGCGTATAAAAAAGGGAAGCGAAGAAACACCGCTGGCTGTTTCCAGCGGCGTGATTGAGGTGGATGGAAAACGGGTGGTGGTTTTGGCAGATAGCGCTGAACGTGTGGATGAGTTGGAGGAAGAGAAGATTGAAAAAGCCCGCGAGGAAGCAAAAAAACTCATGACCGAGAAGCGTTCCGACACCGAGGGTTTTGCCGAGGCCACCGCGGCGCTGGAACGAGAGTTGGCGCGACTCAAGGTTGTGAGGAAATACCGCCGGTCTCGTGGATCCAAGTCAGCATCTGAATAATGAAAAATTCCGTTTGGTCAGCTTTGAACCTCGCTTGGGAACTTGGTTACACCATCGCCATTCCCATCGCCCTCCTCGGTTTTGGCGGCGCATGGCTCGATAAAAAATTCGGTACCTCGCCATGGATGATCCTTCTCGGTATTGCCATTTCACTCCTTGTCTCATCTGTCGCCGTGTATCGCAAAGTAAAATCGCTTAGTTAAACTTTGAACCCATATTATGGCATTCACACCTCCCACGCTCGCTTCTGAAACCATCGGCCATATCGGCAGTTTTCCCATCCGCAACAGCATGGTGATGGGATGGATCGCTATGGCGGTTTTGATTTTGATCGCCTTTGTTTTTAAGAGGAAGGGAGGAAAAATGGTCCCGCGCGGTATCCAGAATTTTGTTGAGATGGTGATTGAAGGATTATTCAATTTTTTCAATTCCATCACACTTGATGTCAAACAAACCCGGCGGTTTTTCCCGGTGGTAGCCACGATTTTCATCTTTATTATTACGTCGAACTGGATGGGAATTTTACCGGGAGTTGGCCCAATTGGTTTTTGGGAAAAACACGAAACGGAAATAGTAGAGCAAGCCGAGGCGCCGCTGAAAGAGCACGAAGTTGTCACCGGCGAGCCCTCTGAAGAACCGCTCATTTTTGTTCCCATTTTGCGCTCTGCCTATGCTGATGTGAATATGACTTTTGCGATCGCGTTGATTTCCGTTTTCATGACCCAGATCTTTGGCATCATGAATCTTGGATTTTTTCACTACGCCGGAAAGTTTTTCGTGAATCCGCTCAAAGATCCCATTGGATTCGGCGTGGGACTCCTCGAACTCATTTCAGAATTTTCAAAAATGATCTCGTTCTCCTTCCGTCTTTTTGGAAATATTTTTGCCGGGGAGATTTTACTCACCGTGATCAGTTTTCTGGCGCCTTATTTGGCACCTCTCCCATTCTACGGTCTTGAATTATTCGTAGGGTTTGTACAAGCTCTCGTATTTTCTCTCCTCACGCTCGTGTTTATGAAAATGGCTGTTACGCCACACCACGAAGAAGCCCATTAATCAAATCTGTAAGCTCTTGATTTTTACCGTTTTCATCAATAGACTGCCTGCGGCCTGAAACCTTATTATTCCTAACCCTTTAACCCCCCTAATATGGATAAAAACCTCTTTGTCGCCGCCACCATTGCGATTGGCGCCATTTGCCCAGCCATTGCGATTGGTTGGATCGGATCCAAAGGAGCGGAAGCCATTGGTCGTAATCCGGAAGCCGCTGCCAAAATTCAAACAGCCATGATTTTGGCCATTGCCTTCGCGGAAGCCATCGCGATTTACGCCCTTGTTATCGCTCTCATTATTAAGTTCGTCTGATGGAACTGCTCCACAAACTGGGCATCGATTGGAAACTTTTAATTGCCCAAATCGTCAATTTTGCCATTCTCCTTTTTGTTCTTTATAAGTTTGTTTATAAACCGGTTTTAGATTTACTGGAGAAGCGCTCCAAGACTATTGAAAAAGGAATCCGTGATGCCAAAGAGAGCGAAGAGCGTCTCGTGAAAATTGAAAAGATGCGCGAGGAGCGCATGGCGCAAGCCGAGAAAGAAATCGGTCGGTTGCTCGGTCAAGCAAAGAGCGATGCGGAAGCGATGAAGAAAGATATTGTGGAGGCGGCAAACGCGCAGGCCGAAGATCTCCTCAGGCGCGCAAAAATTCAGATGACAGAAGAAAAAGAGAAGATGATTCAGGACGTGAAGAGCGAGGTGACCATGTTTATTGTGCAAGCGACCGGGAAGTTGCTCGAACGTGAATTTTCTCCAGTCGATCAAAAACGCCTCGCCGATGCGGTGGCTCAAGAAATGAAATCATCATGAAAATCACTCCCCGAAAATACGCCCAGGCTCTCGCGCAAACCCTTGAGGATAGCGATGATGCGGTTACGATCATTCATAATTTTCTCAAGCTCCTTCAACGCAAGAAGCAGTTCCGTTTGCTCCCGAAAATCCTGCAGGCTTTTGAGCAGGAATGGGCACACCGCCGAGGGGTTGTGAAAATGGACGTGATCTATCCTGAAAAATTCGAATCGTCTTTGGCGGAACTTGAGAAAAATTTGAGCGAGAAACTCGGAAAAAAAATTGAAATGCGGGCGAAGCCTTCAAAAACACTCATTGGCGGTTTTCGCCTTAAGGTTGAAGATTCTTTGATCGATGCAAGCATCGAAGGCCGCCTGAAAGATCTTCAGCGGCGCCTTGCTCATTAATAATTTACTACTCAATAAAATATATGCCTGAAGCCAAAGATCACATTCTCGACATCATCAAATCAGAAATCGAAAAATTCAAAGCCCATACCACGGTCGAAAAAGTCGGAACCGTTATTGAAGTCGGTGATGGAATTGCCCGTATCTCTGGTCTTTCCGACGTGCGTGCCGCAGAGATGTTGGATTTTGGCCATGATGTCTACGGCGTCGTATTGAATCTTGAAGAGGATTCGATCGGTGCGGTTTTATTGAGCCATGGCACTTCCGTTCGTGAAGGCGACAGCGTAAAGGCTACGGGACGTATTCTTTCGGTTCCCGTGGGGGAGAAGATGATCGGCCGCGTGGTGAGTCCCCTTGGGGCTCCGCTCGACGGAAAGGCAGCAATAAAAGCAGAAAAATTTTATCCGGTGGAAAAAATCGCGCCGGGCGTCATTACCCGAAAATCCGTGACTCGTCCGCTTCAAACCGGCATTAAATCCATCGATGGAATGATTCCGATCGGTCGCGGGCAGCGTGAGCTCATCATCGGCGATCGCCAAACGGGAAAGACGGCTATCGTGATCGATGCCATCATCAATCAAAAGCACGAGAATGTGATTTGTATTTACGTGGCCATCGGCCAAAAGGAGTCGAAGGTGGCACGTATCGTGGCTGAACTCGAAAAGCACGGAGCTATGGATTACACGACGGTGGTGGTGGCCGGCGCTTCGGATCCGGCATCGCTCAATTTCATTGCTCCTTATGCTGGATGCGCTATGGGTGAATACTTTTTGGATCAAGGAAAGGATGTGCTCGTGGTGTATGACGATTTGAGTAAGCACGCATGGGCGTATCGTGAGATTTCCCTTTTGCTCCGCCGTCCGCCGGGCCGCGAGGCGTATCCGGGCGATATTTTTTATCTCCATTCCCGTTTGCTCGAACGCGCCTGTTGTCTTTCGCCGGAACATGGAGGAGGGAGTTTGACTGCGCTTCCCATTATTGAAACGCAGGCCGGCGATGTTTCCGCTTATATTCCTACAAATGTGATTTCCATTACCGATGGTCAGATCTACCTTGAGGCGGACCTTTTCTATAAAGGTATTCGTCCAGCCATCAACGTGGGTCTCTCCGTTTCCCGCGTGGGGTCTGCGGCTCAAGTGAAAGCTATGAAAAAGGTGGCCGGGAGACTTCGGCTTGATTTGGCGCAGTTTCGGGAACTCGCGGCATTCGCTCAATTTGGTTCAGATTTAGATCCAGCCACCAAGCGTCAGTTGGACCGCGGTCGCGCGCTTACAGAGATTTTGAAACAAGGGCAGTATGTGCCGCTGCCGGTGGAGAAGCAGATCACTATCATCTATTGCGGGGTAAATGGGCATCTGGATCATCTCTCGGCTGATCGCCTTGCTGAGTTTGAAAAGAAGTTTTTAGATTATTTAGAGAATGTGGAGAAAACGACGCTCAAGGATATAAAAGAAAAAAAGGAACTCACGCCTGAACTTGAAGAAAGACTGAAGGCCGCGATCACGAAGTTTAAGAAAGAATTTGGATTTGAATAATAGGGCGCGCCCTCACTTCTATGGCAAAAGGAACGCGAGAAATTCGCCGCAAAATTAAATCCATAAAAAACACCCGCCAAATCACGAAGGCGATGGAACTTGTGGCGGCTTCTAAAATGCGTCGTGCCGTTGCGAACACCCTCGGTCTTCGGCCATATGCGCGGCTTGCTCAGGCCTTGCTCGCGAACCTTTCCGATAAAACGAATGAATCTATCCATCCTTTGCTTGCTCAGCGGGAAGTGAAAAAAACACTCGTGATTTTGATCGCAACGGATCGTGGACTCTGCGGAGGTTTGAACACCCAGCTCTTTCGAAAACTAGCCGAATATGTCAGTGCTGAAAAGAAAAAAACGAATCCACCTCATCTTTCCTTCATTGCCATTGGAAAAAAAGCGCAGGATTTCCTCCGGCGCACGGGTCAAAATATTATTGGTGCCTATGGCGCCATGAGCAATCATCCAACCCTCAAAGACAGCTATGGAGTGAGCCGTATGGTTCTTCAGGACTACATCAGTGGTGCATACGACAAGGTCATGCTCGTCTATACCGATTATATTTCGGCGATCAATCAAAAGGCTTCGGTTCGGCGTTTGCTTCCGCTTTCGCGCCACGCCATCGAGGAAATGGTTGAGGGTATTGAAACCAAAACGCATCATGCCGACGCTGCCACGGAGGCTGCCGCATTTACCGAATATAAATTTGAACCATCTCCGGATCGCGTGCTCGCTATGCTTTTACCACGCCTCACAGAGATGCAAATTTACCAGGCGATTTTAGAAGCGACGGCATCGGAACACTCGGCGCGTATGTTTGCCATGCGCAATGCGACCGATAACGCGTCCGAATTTATTGACGATCTCACCCTTGCTTATAATCAACTGCGCCAGGCGAGTATTACCGCCGAATTAGCAGAGATTTCGGCTGGTAGAGCAGCGCTCGGTTAGGCCTTGACTCAAGTAGGGGAAATAATATAAATATGGGGCTATGGGGGATTTAGAAACAGGTTCGTTGACTCTGCGCGATGCTTTCCAGTTACTCGATAGAGCGCCGACGATTGAACATCGCCTTGGAGCTGCCGATGTTCTTTTTAGGAAGCCAGATGGTCCCGTGAGAAGGTCTGGATCAATACCAAAAGCCCATGGAACAGAAGATGTTGATGGGCGGGTTTTGTTAACCGGTGAGGAAGTGCGCTCTCTCCTTAATGCGATTGAGAGAAGGTAATTATTTTTAGGTAAAATTATTTCTCAGTTGGCGGAAAGAATGCTTCCACCTGTTTTGGTGCAGCCCCTGCATTTGTTCCGGCGTGTGGCAGGTATCGCTGTGGACGTGGGTATCTACGAATTATAACGAATACTTGACAAAAATACAAGGATATGTAAAATCCTTTCGGTAGAGCGCACATGTCGTGCGTTTCGCCATATGGGGTAGCCAATCCCCGATTGTCCTACAGGAGGGAATCCAGAATGTCCCAGGTTCGTCCGCTCGAAGTGTTGTACCGTCGTGGGCACGTGCGCACCGATCAGCGTGGCAGGCTCGTCATCAAGGCCGCCGGTCGCACCATCCGTCTCCCGGTCAGCGAGGTCACGTGCCTCGACAGGCTGCG
>ORJL010066088.1_pt1 | contig 36423 bp, 22 predicted proteins | sample 1779941 | NCBI WGS metagenome assembly ORJL01 (sample SAMEA104232317, study PRJEB22302) | groundwater metagenome | biome: forest; feature: aquifer; material: groundwater | place: USA | collected 2011-08-07 | depth 5.8 m | reverse complement strand
TGCGCTCCGTCCCGCCCGCGCCGCCTGCCCCGCCGGCGGCGTCGAACGCCCCCGCGCGCTCCGCTTCGTCGGCGACCCGCGTCGCAAAGTCCTCTCCCAGCGCCCCGCCCGCGACCAGCACGCCGACCGTGCGGCGCGTCCCGTCCATCGCCTCGAGCTCGGCGCGGCACTCGGCGCAGGTGCCGAGGTGGACGTCCGCCACAATGCGTTCGGCCTGGGTCAACTCCTGGTCCAGATACGCGAGCAAGAGCTCGCGGACTCGCATGCACGTCATCATGATCTGAGCTCCTTCGCCCGGCCGCCGCCGAGGGCTTCCTGCACTTTGCGATGCGCGCGGAACAGACGCCCGCGCACCGTGTCCCGCGTCAGTCCCAATCGCGCGGCGATCTCTTCGTAGGAAAGGTCTTGCTCGTAGCGCAACCGCAGGACTTCGCGCAGGTCCCCCGGGAGAGCGGTGAGCGCCCGTCGGGCGGTGTCATGCTGCGTCCGCGCGTCTTCCTGCCGGATCAGGTTCGCCAAGGGTCCCTCCGTTTCCGCCGCCGGACCCGGGTCGTCCGCATCCAGCGGCGCGTACCGGTCCCGGCGTTCCCGAAGGGCGAAGGCGACGTGGCGGGCGATCCCCGCCACCCACGCTCCGAATCGCGCCGGATCCTCGAGCCGATGGAGCGAGCGCACACCCTCCAGGAAGGCCTCCTGGACGGCGTCGCGCGCGTCCTCCGCGTTGCCGAGAATCGACCAGACCTGCGCGAAGACCCTCTCCTGGTGGCGTTCCACGAGGGCTTCGAAGGCCCGGCGATCCCCGCACCGCGCAGCCCGCACCAGCGCGGAATCGTCCTGGCTCATTCGCGCGTACCCTTCTGGGAAGTAGTGGGCCGGGGCGCGGATTCGTCACGGGGAATCTGAATCGTTGCGCGGGATGGTGGCGGGGGCAGAGGACCCCGGGGCGCGTGAGGGGTGGCGGGGCGTGCGAGGCAGGGCACATGACATCATGGGCGCGTCGGTGCAGGAGCGGGGCGCAGCCGATCCGCGAGTTCGTGGAAACAGTCCGGCTGGAATAGGGTGTCGGGTTGATAGGTGTCGGCGAGAGCTCGAACAAGTTCGTTTTCCAGGTCCTGGCGCCTCAACTGGCCTCCGCAGAGACTCCCGACATGTTTGGCCATGGCTGCCAAGATCTCCTTACCACCCAGTTCCTGCAGGTAGCGGTCCTGCGCCAGGAATTCGGGGTGATGGAATCGGTCCAGGACCATGTCATAGCGGGCGCGGACGGCGGAGTCTTGGAGTTCGCCAAGCGTGCGAGCCTTGTCGCACTCGCTCCGCAGGCGCGCCGCCTCTTGCTGGATGGCATCTCGCCATTCCGACGCCGCCGGACAGTCGGATCCGGGGGCGACCGGGGGGGTTGGCCGCCGAATGGAGAGACCTGCCGAACTGCGCACGAGTCGATGCAACTCGTCACATGCAGCGTGTCCCGCTTGATCCGGGATCAGTCGTTGCGCAAGGTCGCGCAGCAAGTTCGCCGCGGCTTTCGGGTCGGCAGGGAGAAGACTCGTCCACGGCTGTGACACCGTGGCGCGAATTCGGCCGAAGGCCGCACTCACGACCGGTGGGGCGAGGAGGTAGTTTTCGATCTCGTGGCGACGCCAGACCAGCCGCTGCACTGCGGTGTCGGCCCAGCCCCGGGCAGCCTCCGCGTCCGGCCGGAAATTGCGATCCTCGACCGAGAGGGCGAGGCTGCCGTCGCGCGCGAGCCAATTCCGGAGCCATTCGAGGCTCGTGCCGCCCCCCGCCGGATGGATCTCGACGAAGATGTTCAGGGCGCCGACGAGGACCGCGTCGAGGACGCGGTTGTCCAAGCCGTCCAGGGCACCTTCGCAGACGAGAAACGGGCCCACTACGGCACCTGCCCGCGCGCGGGCACCTCGCCCAATTCTCCCAGGGTCACCACCGATCCGGCCGGCGAGGCGTCGCGCACATAGGGCGAATGCGTCGTGAGGATGACCTGGTTGCCCTCTCCCATGCGGGGAAGCAGGTGAAGGAGTTTGCGTTGCCAGACGGGATGCTGGTGCAACTCGATCTCGTCCACCAGCACGATCGAGCGGTGGATGCGCTCGGTCACCATGCGCAGGAGAAAGACGAGCATCATTTGCTCGCCGCTGCACATGCCGCCGGAGTCGTACTCGTTGACGCCGTCGGAGAAGCGCATCTCTGGAGGGCCCTGAACGGGTCGGATGGCGCCGACGATCTTGCGGGGCGCGCAAAGCTGCGCATAGCGCTGCTGGACTTCAGCGAACTGGCTCTCCGCGGTTTTCCCCGATGCGGCCGGTAGCAGGGACTCCACCGCCATCGCGAGGAGCAGCGTCTGCGGGTCGGTTCGGCGCCGGTCGTCGTCCGGGTCCGAAGGATCGGGGGCGGCGCCCTCGATGATGTCGATGAGGTCGCGTCGGATGGTCTTGCCCATTCCGGTTCGCTGTTGGTCGAACGTGAACACCGCACCCGCACGCTCGAACCAACCGTGGTTCACCTTGCCCGTGCGTAGCGCCTTGGCGACGCGGTAGCGGCTCAGGAAGTGGAAGGCAGAATCGTATCCGAAGGTGAGCGTGGCCCGGCCCGTTCGGAATTTGTCTTGTGGATCCGGATACTCCCAGACGACCTCGGCTTCGTGTTTCGGTAGGTCCGCGGGCGGATCCGCCTCGAGAATCCGAGCGAGTTCCCTACTCGCCAGGACTTCGTCCTCTGAGAATCGCACGCTGCACGTGACTCTGGCGTGCAGGGCGCCGCGACGGACCATGGACGGACGCAAGTGGAAGTCGGAGCGCAGGCAGCGAATCCGGGTGAGGGGCGAAATCGCGGCCGCGATCGCGTCGAGAACGGTGGTCTTCCCGGACGCGTTGGGGCCGACGAGGACGACGAGGTCCCGTACGCGCCCCAACGAATCGGTGAAGTCGAGATCCAAGTCGGCGAACTGTCTGAAATTCTCGATGCGAAGGTGGGCGATCTGCACGGCGAACATCCTCTGGCTGAATCCCGTCTGGATTCAGGCTAGCAGGCGTGCCTCTCGGACGTCAAGGGCGCGGCGCCCGCAGCGCCCGCAGGCCCGCGCGCGCGCCGGGAGCGAGGTGAGGCTCTCGCCGCGATCCACCGAGTCGACGCGTCAACGTCATTCAACGTCGTCGACCGCCTTGACAGGGCAGTGCGGCACCGCTATCGTCACCTTCAGCTTCGAGCGGCGGTTCCCCGGCCACCCGCCCGCGGCACGGTCGCGCGCGGATCGAGGCGGGCGGTCGTATCGGCCTCGAGCTGCCCGGTTCCTGAGCCAGCCTCGGCTCCTTCGCGGGACCGGGATTCCTGGACTCCCGGTGGGCTTCGCCGCGCACGTTCGCGCTGCCCGTTGCGGGTGGCCAGACGCGGCGCGAATCCGTCCCGCGCGCCGATGTGGTCGCTGCGCGGAACCGGCAGGACGCCCCGGTAGGACGAGAATTCAGCGATGGAAGAGTCCAAGCGTCTGGCATCGACGAAGCTCGACTATGCGCAAGCGGCCCACCTCGCACGCAGGATCTTCCGCACCGGCACGTCGGCCGCACCGGTCCCGGAAGAAGTGGAGGCCGCGCGACGCGATCCGGCGAACCTGCTGGGTCGATTCGTCCTGGTCGAGCTCGTGGGGCGGGGCGGGATGGGCGAAGTCCACCGCGCGTGGCAGGAGGGTCTTTGTCGCTGGGTGGCCTTGAAACTCCTGCGTCCCGGGAATCGCGAGGTCGACCGGTTTGTTCGGGAAGCCCAAGCGATCGCGGCACTCGAACATCCGGGGATCGCCAAGGTCTACGAGGCCGGGGAGGCCGGGGGGCGGTCCTACATCGCGATGCAGTGGATCGACGGGGTCTCGCTCGATCGGGTGCCGCTGGAAATCCGCGGCGCCGTCACGGTGATGCGCGCGGTGTGCGAGGCAGCGCATCATTCCCATCTGCGCGGGATCATCCACCGCGATATCAAGCCGGCGAACATCATGATGGCCCCGGACAGTAGCCCGCTGCTCGTGGATTTCGGTCTCGCGCGGACGGTGGAAGCTCCGCACCTGACCTCGACCGGGATGGCCGTCGGCACCCCCGGCTTCATGGCCCCCGAACAGGCCTTGGCGAATCCGGACGCGATCGGTGCGGAAACCGACGTGTTCGCGCTGGGGGCGACGCTCTACTACCTGCTCACGCGCCGCACCCCCTTCGAGAGTACCAACCCCTACGAGGGCCTCGCGCGCATGCTGGTCGAGGATGCGCAACCGCCGAGCGCGTGGAACCGGAAGGTGGACCGCGACCTGGACACCGTCGTGCTCCGCTGCCTGGAGAAGGAGATCGCGCGCCGCTATCACTCGGCCGCGGAGGTCGCCGCGGACCTCGGGCGATGGCTGGAAGGCCGACCGGTGACGGCCCGTCCCATTCGTCCGTGGAACCGATGGTGGCGCGCGGCGCGGCGACACCCACGCATCGCCGCGGCGTTCACCGCGATCGCGCTCCTGGTCGGCGTCGGCGCCGGGTACGAAGCGTCCGCGCGGTCCGACCTGGCCCGGGAGGCACGGCTCCGCGAATTGCAGGACCGTGCCGCGCACGAATTCGCGCTCGGCCACATCGATGCCGCCGAAGAAGCCGCGGCCGACCTGAGGGAACTCGTCCCGTCGTCTGCCGCCGGCCATTACTGGCGCGGGCGCGTCCGGATCGACCGGTACTCCCGAGGTCGGGTGCTCCCGCCCGCGTTCCTGTGTCAGGGGTTGCTCGAGTTCGCACCCGCGATTCCGGATCGCGCCGAAGACCGGGGCATCAAGGCGGACGCGCAGCGCTGCTTCGAGCAGGTGAGACGGGCCCCGGATCGACTCCCGGAGCAGTTGGATCTCGCCGAGGGCTTGCTGGCCTTGTTCGACGGCCGGGCGCGCGAGGCCGCGACTCATCTCGACCGGACCTGGGAAGCCGGAATTCGCGAGCTGGACGCGGGCCTCTACCGGGTGGAGGCGCGCTACCGCTCCCGCGATTTTGCCGGAGCCCTCGAGGCGCTCGACGAGCTGTCGAAGTCCTGGCCCAAGGGACCCCAGCAGATCCTGTGGGAAGGGCGGGTCCATCACGCATTGGCGGTGGCGGCGATGCTCCAGGGCGCCGACCCTCTTCCCTCGTTGCAGCGGGCGCTCCGGTGCGCCGACGCCGCGCTGGTCGCGGGGGCGGCCGAGGCCTCCGCACGCGTCCTGCGATCGCAGGCTCTGACGCTGGAGGCCGGATTCCGTCAGGGGTGCGGGGTGGATCCGGAACCCAAGTACCTCGAAGCCGCGGAGGCCCTCGCCCCGGTGCTCGCCGCCGACGCCCCGGAAGCGCTGCTGGCTCACGGCGAGCTGCTTCTGGTGCAGGCCGAATCCCGCAAGGCGGAGGGCAAGATCGACGTCGACCATGCCGGGGAATACGTCCGCGTCATCGAGGCTTTCAGCCGCGCCGTCGCTGCCCGACCCGACTACGCCGGAGGATTCCTGCGCCGCGCGGAAGCCTGGACGGCTCTTTGGCTCTACCGGAGCCAATTCGGCCGCGCGCAACTGGAGGACATCGAGCGGGGACACCGGGACTGCGAACAGGCGCTCGCCCTCGACCCCGGGATCACGCTGGCGAGGATCACGAAACTGAGGCTGCAGCGCGGACTCGAGCTTTCCGGCCGTTCGTCCGGCCGCTCCCCCCGCGAGATTCGCGAAGACGGGATCCGGGAGTTGCTCGACCTGGCCGCCGGCTCGCCCGACCCCGCGCTCCTGCACTACGAGGCCGGGCTGGCCCTCTTCGACTGGGTGGAGGAGGAGGGGATGCGCGGCGAGGAGGCGTGCGGGATTCTGCGCCGGTCGATCGATCAGTTGACCCAGGCGATTCAAGTCCACCCCAACTATCTCCGGGCCCTGCTTCAGCGCGGCACCACGTTCGGGGCACTGGAACGGGCGGAGGCCGATCTAGGCCAGGACGCGGCGGCCGGCCACCGGCTCGCCCTCGACGACTTCGCGCGTGCGCTGAAGTATCAGCCCCGGTGCGCGGAAGCCTTCCGGCGACGGGGATCGGCCAGGGTGCTGCACGGCAACGTGCTCAAGCGAACCGGCGGCGACCCGGTCGAGGAATTCCGCGCTGCGGGGGCGGACCTCGACGACGCCATCCGGCTCAACCCTCGGGATGCCAATTCCTACTCGTGGCGCGCCACGGTGCGCGCCCAGTGGGGACACCTTCTGCGTTCGCGGGGAGGCGATCCGCGGGAGCTCTACCGGCGCGCGCTGGAGGACTTCGATCGCGCGCTGGAGCAGATGCGATCCGCCAAGGGGGTCTGGTTCAGCCGGGGGACCTGCCGCCGGAATCTGGGGGTCGATCGCGAGGCGCGGGGGGAGGATCCGCTTTCCGACTACCGCCTCGCCCTGGCCGACTATTCGGCCGCGCTCGAGCTCGACCCCACCCTCCGCGCGGCTCATTCCTCGCGCGGACTGTCGCGACTCCTGATCGGCAGTGCCGTGGATCGGCGCGGCGAGGATCCGATCGCCGAGTATGACGCGGCGATCGAGGACCTGGGCGCGGCGATGCGCCTGGCCCCCCCCGAGGCCGACGACCTGCTCCTGCGGGGCCGGGCGCATGAGTTGCGGGCCCGGGCGCAGCGACGCCTCCGCAGTCTCGATGGAGCGCAGGACCTGGAACAGGCCCTGGCCGACCTCGACGGCGCGGCAGCGCTCGCGTCCGAGGATGCGACCATCTACGTGGCTCGGGGCAACCTCCACGTCTTCTGCGGGCGGGTCGACGAGGCGCGCAGGGACTTCACGAAGGCGCGCGCCCTCGATCCGCGGGTGGCCCGCGGCATTCCGCCGGGCTGGTAGATCCCGGCGGCCGGCCCGCGGTCGAAGTCTCAGTCGCCCTGACGGGTGGGCGTCACCCGGATCAGGCGCGCGCTGGCTTGCCGCTTCCCCGAGCCGAACACCGAGGAGTACGCGTCGTGGTACGACAGCGAACTCGTCGTTTCCCGTTCATGGGCCACCACCATGTCCAACCGCGGCGAGTACGAGAAGCACTCGTCCAGTCGAGTCTTGAGCTTGCTGGAACCACCCGGCCCGCGGTGGACGAAGTGCCTTTCCGCGTTGCGGAAACGCAGGCAGGGTGCGCCCGAGACCTGGTGGACACCGTCGGGGCGGAACGGGACCCCCTCGGGGTTCGACCAGCGGCCCAGGGCGAGCTCGCCTGGGTCGGGCAGGCGGGGCAGCAGCAAGTCCAGAATCTCCCGCACGTCGCTGGAGAGCAGTTGGCGGGCCCCCTGGGGAGTGTGCGCCGGCACGCAGGCGGACATGGCGGCGAACAGGTCCGGCAGGTCGAGATCCCCACCGTTCGGGGCAACCCCGAATTCGAGTGCGAAGCCGTCGAGGCGGCTGTAGGCAAGGATACGCCAGTATTGGTCGAAGTAGGGGTTGTCGTGCTGTCCCCGGACCTTGCGGAAGTTCTCCGCGCGCCGGGGATCGGCCAGGTCCGCGATCCGCTTGGTCGCGCGCCGGCGATGTTCCGGTTGGGCGTAGTCGTACTCGAGCGACGTGATGTCGTCCGCGAACCGGACGCGGATCGCGCCATAGCGGATCCGCAGGCGGCGGATCCCCGGCGCATCGGCCTCGACGACCGCGAGTGTGACCCGCAGATTCACTTCGGCGGGGTCCCCGAACGGGATGCCGGCCGCCTCGTCAGTTCCCCCGGACGGGGGGCCAACTCCGGCGAAACCCCCGCTGGTGGGGCCGTCCGCGATCGTCCCCGACGGGGCGGCCGTGCCCTGCAAGGCCTCGGGCATCTGGGCGACCGCTCCGCGCCCCTCCCTCGGCCGCACGGCCGTCCCCACGGCATCCGCCGAGGAAGTCTGGCTCCAGTCATAGTACAGGCGCACCTCGTACTCGTACGCGTTGCCGGCAGCGGGAGCGTACTCGAGCCGACATGGATCCTCCGCCGAAGCCGGGATCCGACTGGCGAGGACGAGGGTGAGGAGAGTGAACGAGACGGTGATCGTACGCATGCTGGTCTCCGAGCCGTGTGCCGCGCACCCGCCCTCCGATTCCGCAGTCTGGAACCGGACGGCCTCGTAGTCCCGTACGACGTCGCGCAGGCGTCGTTTACCGGGCGCACCGAGAAACCGGCGCAAGAAACTGCGGCCCGTGAGGCCCTCCGGAATCTGCCGGGCGGCTCAGAACAACTCGCGCAGCTCGGTCTCGACATCCGCCTCGTCGTCGGCATACTCGAGCACGCGCTCCGTCACCAGTCGTCGCAGCCGGACGCGGGCGTGGTGGAGGTGGTTCCGCACGTCGGTCACCGAGATCCCCAGTTCTCCGGCGAGATCGGCATAGGAGGGCGCATCGGCCTCGTCCACCAGGTCCTGGCGCTTCAGCACCTCGAAGTAGCCGGCCTTGCCTTCCGCCTCGTAGGCGGCCTGGAGCCGTGCGAGCGCTTCGGCGAGGATGCCGCGCCGCCACTCGCAGTCGAACGGGTCTTCCGCCTCCGCGTTGCGGGCCGCGAGATCCTCGACTTCCCTCACCTGGAGCGTGTCCAGCGACAGGACGGCGCGCCCGCCGCCGCGACAGAGGCGCTGACCCGCTTTCCAGTGGTCGCGCAGGTAGTTCTCGGCGGAGGTTCGCAGGAACGAGCGGAATCGGCCGCGCTCCGGATCTGCCTTCCCCAGGAACCCCGTGGTCATCAGGTGGAGAAAAAACGCCTGGGTCAGGTCCTTGGCATCCTCGCTCGCCAGGCCGCCTTTCCGCCGGAGGTGCAGGTAGACCGGGCGCCAGTACGCGCAGGCCAGGCGCTCCCAGTCCAGGCGGATGTCCGGTGTCGGCTCCCGGCTCTTCCCGGCGCGCAGGATCCGGGACCAGGGAGTGTCGGGGAACGTGGGCCCTCCGCCGCGGCCGATCTGGGTGTCGGGATCATGGGGCATGGGCGCCGTTCCGAAGGGACAGGCTCATAGCGCGGCCAAGGCCGCAACCAAACGTACCCGTTCCCGTTCCCCTTCCCGTTCCCGATGGTCGGGTGCGGGAACGGGAATTGTTTAGCGATTCTCTTTCGCGTGTTCGAGCGTCGCCTTGAAGATGAGGGGGAGTTTCTCCACGAGCGACTCGATGGGTTCCTCCAGGAGCGCCTTCGGAAGCGTGCCCTTCGCTGCCTCCGCGACGAACTTCGCTGCCGCTTCCCCCTGGAGCCCGAGCACCCGCGCGATACCCGTGAGCGCCTCGTTCTTGAAGGAATCCCCCGCCAGCTTGGCGACGCCGCTCACGACTCCCTTCGCGAGGCCCTGCTTCAGCATTCCGACCCACTCCTTCCCGGAGAGATCGGAGACGCTCTTCCCCGACTTCTCGTACTCCGACAGGACCTCGACCAGGCCATCGGCGAGCCCCTTCGTGGCCGGCCCGAGCTTTCCCCCCGCGTCGAGCGCGGTCACGAACGACCGCGCGGTGACCAGCTTCCAGTCGTCCCCGTAGCCGATGCCCGAGACCGCCCGCACGAACGCCGCGGAAGCGGCTGCGCCGACCGGGCCGCCGCCCGCATGACCGGCGATCTCCGCCGCCGTCACCAGAATGTCCTCGCTCACCTCCCGGAAGCGCTCGTAGCTCTTGATGTCCTCGGCGGCCGCGTCGCCGACCTTGCCGAAGGCCCCCTGGAGGCGTTTCATCAGTGCCGGGTCGCCGTGGAGGGCGTCGTAGGCGCTCTCGCGGTCGTTCGCCGCGAGCGCGCTCTCGGCGTCCTCGATGCCCTTGCGCAGTTCCGCCGCGCGCCTCCCGGCCTCCGGCTCGCCGATCGCTTCGCGACCCTGCTCCAGCGCGTCGAGGTAGCCCCGGCGGCGCCTGATGTCATCGCGCAGAGACTCTTCCGTAAAGGCGCGCGGGACGTCGTATTTTCCGGCTTCCTCGGAGGTGAGGGGGCCCGTCACCTGCTCGAACTTCCCGCTCCGCGGGTCCTGGACAGAAAGCGTCCCGTCCTGCCCGAGGACGACCGTGACCACCCGCTCGTTCCCCGGGTCGTCACGGAAACGCTTCACGCCGACCCACGACCTCCCGTCGATCGCCGGATCCCAGCCGCCCACGGTCTGGCCCTCGAGAACGCGCCGCGCGTAGTCGTCGAAGTCGAACCCGCCGTCTTCCTCTCCGTCGCTCTTGCGCCAGTCTGGCCGAGGGACCTGCTTGCCGGAATCGTCCGTCGCGCGCGCGCGGCCGGCGAATCCGCTGTCGCTGGTGTGCAGATCCAGGCTCCGGGTCCGAGCCACCGGCCTCCCGTCGAGCGAACCCGTGGCCCAGCCGTAGAGCCCGACCAGCTCGCGGCCGAACAAGGTGAGGATGGACAGCCCCGCCAAGGCAACCAGGGTCACGGTGATCAAGTACTCGGATTGAGTTGCGCCACTTCGTCCGGACAGCGGCCGCCGCAAGTTGCCGAGTCGATTCATCGATGTCTCCTCGATGAGCGGTCCCCGAGTGCTCCCCACAGGGTACGACGGTGCTGGGCGGGAGTTTCGCAGAACTCACCGGCCGTCTCGATGATGCCCACTCCGTCGACTCGCACACCTGCAAGTACGTAGCATAGCTTCCGTTGGACACGGGTGCCAAGTCCAATCCGGGATCTCTCGGCCCACCCCCGCGGCTTCTCGGACCGGCGCCCCAGACACACGGCGCGAGATGCCCTCGGGTCGCGTGGCGCACCGGCTGCCTGGGCCGGCTGCGCTGCCTTCGGCTGGCTCGCGGTGCCGCCGGCCTCGCGCCGCCGAAACGTCATGCCTCCGCCGTCGTATCCCAGTGGCAGGGTCGTCCTTCGCGCCGCAGTCCGGCTTCCCGGGGCGGCTCCGCGGCCTCCGTTCCTTGACTCCCGGATCGCGGCCCGCATAGTGTCAGGCCGGTCTGGGTTGGGGGACCGACATGCTTCAAGCCGAAGACTATGCGCTCTCCTTCCTCGTGTCCCGTTTCCGGCGTCTCTCCCGGGAGTCGTTGAAGACCTGCCTGGCAAGCGCCGCGCGGCGCGGCGTCCCGCTCGCCGTCACGATCGCGGAAGGCGGGCACCTCGTCGCCGATGAACTGCAAGCGTTCGAAGTCGCAGCATTGTACCTGCGCGACGGCGAGCACCTGCATGCTTGCGCCCTTTGCGGAACCCAGATCATCGCGCCCGCGGAGCTGGCTTCCCGCTGCCCGCGCTGCCGCAGACCCACCCAGGAGGGCGTGCTCCCCGCCGCGCAGGCCGTCGTGTTCGACCCCGACCTCGAACCCCGCGTCCGCAGGATGGTGCTCGACTTGCTGGCGCGCGCGCGAACCCGCGACCGGGTGGCGGAGGCCGACCGGCTCCGCAAGGAGGGCGAGCTTCGCACCCGCCCGGAGTCGGCCCTGGCGCCCCGCGACCGCGCCTGCGCAGAGACGGCCCTCGGCCACTATCGGCTGCTCAGCCTCGTGGGGCGCGGCAGTTCGTCCTGGGTGTACCGCGCCGAGGACCAGCGAGACGGACAGGTGCGCGCCCTGAAGGTGTTCTACTTCCGCGAAGGCGAGCCGCTGGACGCGGTCCAGAAGAAACTCGCCCGGTTCCAGCGGGAAGCCGAGCTGGCCGGGCGGCTCGAACACCCGAACCTCGTCGCCGTCGGACCCCTGGAAAAACTGGCAGACCGCCACGCGATCCCCATGGACTTCGTGGACGGTCCCACGCTGGCGGACGTGCTCAAAGCGCGCGCCAAAGGGGAATCCCGGGCATCCGCCGGGTCGGGAGCCGCGGACCTTCGCGGTCTGGTCGATGCCGTGGGGGAGGTGGCGCGCGGGCTTCACTACGCTCACTGCCAGGGAGTCCTCCACCGGGACGTGAATCCGCGCAACATCCTCTTCGCGTCGACCGGCCAGGTGTTCCTGAGCGACTTCGGCTGCGCCCGGGCCATCGACGGAGCGTCGGCGATCACGGGCAAGGAGGAGTACCTTGGGCTGCTCCCGTACGTCGCCCCCGAGCGCTTGCGGTCCGAATCGCTCGCCGAGGTGCGCAGCGACGTCTACGGGCTTGGCGCGGTCCTGGCGGAGGTCCTCACCGGTGGTCCGCCGTCCGCCGGCGTGGTCCCCGGCTCCTGGCCGTCGGCGACGGAGTTGGATTCCCGCCCCGACCTGAAGGCCGTTTCGCCCAGGCTCCTCGTTTCGCTGGCGCTGGTGGCGAACCGGGCCCTGGCGCGGGCGCCCGAGGGGCGGTATCCGACCGCTCTCGATTTTGCCGACGCCCTGGCGTCGAGCTGGAACGAGGAGGACACCGCGACCGCGACCGCGGAAGACCTCCTCCCGCGCGCTCCGACCGTCGCGGCGTTCCCTCTCCGCTTCGCCAGCACGGTCGCACTGGTCGCGTTTCTCGCGGGTCTTGCGGCGCACGAGCGCTGGATGGATCGCGCACCCCGCGCCGAGGATCTCATCGGGGGGGTCGAGGCATGCCACGATCGCATGCTCGCCGCCGGGTCGGACCGGGAGTACCGCACCCAGCGGGAGCAGCTCGCGCTGGCACTGCTTCAGGCCGAGGAGGCGGTCGGCGCCGGAACGCCGGAAGTCCGGCTCTGGTCGGGAAGGTCGGCCCTGGCGCGCGGAGAACTCGCGGAGGCGGAGCGTGAGCTCGGCAGGGCGGCCGCGCTCGACGGTCCCCGGCGGGCCGAGGCCCGGCTCGAACACGCACTCGCCGCCTACCTGCTGGCGGAGCGGTACGGCACACCGGCGCAGGCCGACCCCTGGCTCGAGGTGGCGCGCGCGGAGTGCCGCGAAATCGCGAAGTTGAAGCCCGGCTCTCCGGGGGCGCGGCTCGCGGAAGCGCTTCTGCCGCTGTTCTCCAAGGACTGGCAAACGGCGTACGAGGGGCTGCTCCGCCTGGAGGCGGATCCACGGGCCGGCGATACGGCGCACTGGATGCTGGGGTGGATTCTCGCCCGCCACGCCGCGCCGGCCCAAGGCGTCCCGCGTGCGGAAGCGGAATCCGCGGCCCGTCCGAACGACCCGTGGCTGCGGCTTGCCCGGGTGCTCGCGCTCCTCGACCGGAAGGCCGAGGGATCTCCGACCGACGTGGAGTCGGCCGTGGTGATCGCCCGGGGTCTGGCGGAAACTTGGCCCAGACTCCCGGAGGCCCAAATTGCCCTGGCGCAGGCGCACCTGGATGACGGCGCGCCGTCGCGCGCGCTGGGCCCGATCGATCGCGCGCTCGAACTCGATCCGCGGATGAAAAAGGCCTGGCAGGTTCGCGCCCGACTGTTCCTCGAGACCGGAGACCCGTACGAGAGCGTGGCGGCGCTCACCCGCGTCCTCGAACTGGATCCGAACTCCGAGCAGGCCCTGTTCCGCCGCGCGATCGCCTATCTCGACGCGGGCGACCCCACGCGGGGGGAGTCCGACCTGCGCAAGTACCTGGGGCGATACCCCCAGGGCAGCCGGGCGCCCCCGGCGCGTGAACGGCTGGAGAAAAGGTGAAATGATCGTGAGCGACGACGAGACCAAGCTTGCGCAATTGGCAGTCGCCCTGGGCCTCGCCGCCCGGGACCCGGTGGAGGCGCTCCTCGCCGCGCGGCGCGAGGGGAAAGAGAACCAGCCGCTGCTCGAAGCGCTCGTCGCGACCGGCCTGCTCTTGCCCGCGGATGCCGTTCGGTTGCAAGCGGCGCGGCAGGCCATCGGCGCGGTCACTGCGACCCAGGCAGGGCCGGGTCTCGTCGGTCCGGCCGTGACCCACGCGGGGCCGGATCCCGCCGGTCCGGCCGCGACCCACCCCGCTCCTCGCGGCGATTCGGGCGCGCCGGTGGCGGGTGGACTCACCCCGCTGCCGGGCCCGCGCGCGCCGGGCATTGCCGACGGTATTCTGCCCGAGACCCACATCGGTCGCTTCGAAGTGCTGGATGCGATCGGCCGGGGCGGGATGGGGGTGGTGTTCCGGGCGCGGCAGATCGAACTCGACCGCATCGTGGCCCTGAAGGTCCTGGCCCCGCACGCGCAATCGCAGGAGGAGATCGAGCGCTTCCGCCGCGAGGCGCGGTCCGTGGCCCGCCTGCGTCATCCCGGGATCGTCGAGATCCACGACGTCGGCGAATTCGCGGGGCGCCCCTACATCGTCATGGAGTACGTGGAGGGCCGTTCCCTCGACCGGCACCTGGCGCAGACGAATCCCGACCTGCGGACGCGCGCCGACCTCGTACGCCGGGTTGCCGAGGCAGTGCAGGCCGCGCACGACGCCGGGATCATCCACCGCGACCTGAAACCCACCAACGTCCTGGTGGATCCCCAGGGCCGGCCGAAGGTGGCCGACTTCGGGCTCGCCAAGGAGATCGGCTCGACCGCTCCCGGCCTGACCGAGTCGGGAATGGTCGTCGGGACGCCCAACTACATGTCGCCCGAGCAGGCGGACGGGCGGGGGCGTCACGTGGACGTACGCACCGACGTGTTCTCGCTGGGGGTGATGCTCTACGAAGTGCTCACGGGAAAGCTCCCGTTCGTGGGGGAGTCCGCGCTCGAAGTGTTGATGAATCTCCTGGGACAGGAGGCGTTGCCGCCGCGCCGGTGGAATTCGCGGATCCACGTCGATCTGGAGACGATCTGCCTCAAGGCGCTGGAGAAGGACCGGGAGCGGCGTTACGGCACGGCGCGGGAGTTCGCGGAAGAGCTCGGGCGGTTCCTGGCGGGCGAGCCGATTTTCGCGCGGCCATTGGGGACGGCCGGGCGGATGTGGCGGCGCGCGCGCCGGCACCCCGCGACTTCGGCGCTGGCGGCGGTGCTCACCCTCACGCTGGCGGCGGGCGGCGCCACGGCGTGGCGTTCGGCCCGCCGCGACCTCGAGGCGGAGCGGGAAAAGCAGGCGCTGGTGGATCGGTATGTCGGCGAGCTGGCGCGCAGCGGTCGGGCGCTGGTCGATGCGGCGCTCGCCCGGCGCGCGCTGGGCGACCTGGGTGCATGCACCGCCTACAAGGCCCTGCTGGAGGAGCCCGTCCAGGAGCTGATCCGGCTGGCCCCCGAGCGCGCCGAGCCCTGGTACCACCGCGGGCGCATGGCACGGGCCCAGGGAGAGGACGAGGATGCCGAGCGATTGCAGACCCGGGCGATCGAGCTGGGATCCGCCCCCGATGCGCCAGCGGGAAGCCGGGCGATCCTGCCGCACGCGCTGTACGAGCGAGGCGTCCTGCGCGCGGTGCGGCATCGATCCGAGCTCGGCGGATTGCGGGTGCGGACCCTGCGCGATCGCGCCACCGGGGGCGAGGTCCCGCCCGCGCCCACGCAAGCGGAGCTCGATGTGGCCTCCCCGGAGCTGGTCGCGCTGAAACAGCGCTTCGGGTTCGGCCCGGCGACCCGGAAGCCGGTGGGCGACTGCGGCTCGCTCGGATGGTGGTCCGCGCCAAGTCGCCGGACGCGTCGGCCTGGTTGCACGCGTTCGCGGAAGGCGTGGCCCACATGCGCGATGGTGCCTATTTCCAGGCCGGCGCCGCCTATGAACGCGCGCTGGCAGGGTTCGCAGAGGAACTCGCGGCCCTCTCGGAAGCCGGGAGGCGGGCGCGTCGGGAAGACCCGGAGATCGCGAGAGCCGCGAAGCACGCCCGCTATGAGCTGGCGTGCGTACATTCCCTGGCCTCGGTCGGCCGCGACGGGCCGGGAGCCGCCCCGCAGTCGATCGATCCGGCGGAGGCATGTCGCCGCCGCGACCGCGCCTTCGCAGAGCTCGAGCGGTGCCTCGAGGCCGGTTCCCTCGACCCGATTCACCTTTCCCATGACTCCGACCTCGTGTCGCTCCGCGACGATCCGCGGTGGGCCAGCCTGCTCGCGCGCGTCCGCGCTGCGGCGAACCCGAAGTAGGGGACCGGGCGGGGGCGCGTGCGGACGGCTCCGCTCGTCCGGCGCGCGGCACGGCGGTCGGGGTCCGTTTCCTGCGTGGGAACGAAGGTCGGCATCTTCCCGACGATGCGGCCGAAACGGACTGTGAATCGTTCGCCTTCTGGAGTAAGCTCCGGCGGTACCGATGCGACGGATCCGAGGAGCTGCGCGATGAAGACCTTCCTCCTGATCTCCCTGACCTCGCTCGCGCTCGCCGCGTTTCCCGCGGCGTGGGGGGACGACGACGTTCCGGGCCGGATCCTCCGCGCCGCCCTCGAGGACGGCGACGCGTACGAGAAGCTCTGCTTCCTCTGCGACCGGATCGGCTGCCGGCTGAGCGGCTCCGAGGCGCTCGGCCGCGCCGTCGAATGGGCGCGCTCGACCATGGCTGCCGACGGCTTGTCGAACGTGCGCCTGCTGCCCGCGAAGGTCCCCGTGTGGGTGCGCGGCGAAGAAAGCGCCGCTCTGCTCGAGCCCGCACGCCATCCGCTGGTCATCCTCGGCCTGGGCGGGAGCGTGGGCACGCCGCCGGAAGGGATCACCGCGGAAGTCGCCGTGCTCGGGAGCTTCGATCAGCTCTCCGACGCGGTCAAAGGCAAGATCGTCCTTTTCAACGTACCGTTCACCACCTACGGCGAGACCGTGGCCTACCGGGTGCGCGGGGCGATCGAGGCCGCCAAGCACGGGGCGCTGGCGGTGCTCGTCCGCTCCGTGACCCCCTACGGCCTGCGCACGCCCCACACCGGGATGATGCGCTATGAAGAAGGCGGGCCCCGGATCCCGGCCGCGGCGGTGACGATCGAGGACGCCGAGCTGATGCAGCGGCTGACCGACCGCGGCCAGATGCTGCGCGCCGTGCTCCGCATGGGCGCGCACGAGGAGCCGGACGCGGACTCGGCCGACGTGATCGGCGAAGTCCCCGGGGAGACGGACGAAGTCGTGCTGATCGGCGCGCACCTCGACTCGTGGGACGTCGGCTCCGGCGCGCACGACGACGGCGGCGGCGTGGTCTCGGTGATGTCGGCCGCCCGCCTGCTGGTGAAACTCGGCCTCAAGCCCCGCCGCACGATCCGCGTGGTGCTCTTCGTCAACGAAGAGAACGGGCTGCGCGGAGCCCAGGCCTACTTCGAGGCGCACAAGGATGTGGTCGGGAAGCACATCGCCGCGATCGAGACCGACTCGGGCATCGACGACCCGGTGGGCTTCGGGCTGAGCGTGAAAGGAGGAGGCCCGCGGGAGGAGGCGGGATTGACCGCGATGCGGGAGATCGCGAAGCCGCTCGCCGCGATGGGCGCCGCACGAATCCAATCGGGCGGCGGCGGAGCCGACATCGGCCCGCTCGGCGAAGCGGGCGTGCCGACGCTCGGACTCGACACGGACATGGCGACTTATTGGCATTACCACCATACGCCGGCCGACACGGTCGACAAGGTGGACCCGGGCAAGCTCAAGAAGCACGTCGCGGTGCTCGCGGTGATGGCCTGGGGGATCGCGAACTTGCCGGGGCCGTTGGTCCCGCCGGCGCCCGCGGAGAGCGGGGGCGTCGCGGACCTCGTCCACGACCTCGCGTCGCCGCGCTGGGGCGTGGCGCGCGCGTCGGCGCAGGCACTCGAATCGCGCGGCGCGGAAGCGATCGAGGCGCTCGTGGCGCTGCTCGACCGCGACGAGTGCGTTCCGCTGCAGGACACGGCCGACCTGATCTACCCGGGCGCCAAGACCTTCTACGGACACGGGTACCTGATCGACTACGACCTCGACCGGCTGCCGGTGCGGGCGGGCTGGGTGCTGGAGGCGATCACGTTCCGCGACTTCGGATTTCGCGACGGGGCGCTGGAGGAGGACGAGCTCTTGCGCGCCGCCGCTGCGGGTGCCCGCGATGTCCCGCTCGACCAGGTGGTCGCGCTGAAGCAGGATCCGGAGGCGCGCCGGCGCCAGCGCGCGGTGGCGGTTGCGCGTGCGAAGAAGGGGTGGGCGGGGGCCGATCGGGCGGCCTGGACCCGGCTCGGCGACCTGGTCGAAGCCCTGGGCAGCGGCTCGCCCGCGCGCCAGGTCGCGGCGCTCGGCTGGCTGCGGTACGGCGAGACCGCCTGCCCCGGCCTGGACCGGAAGTCGTACGACGAGCGGGTGCTGCCCGCCGTGCGACCGCTGGCCGATTCTCCCGACCGCGGGGTGCGGGACCAGACGAAGCTTCTGCTCGAGGATCGCGAGGGGTACGGGCTGTCGTTGAAGGGGAAGAAGTAGCGCCCGGTCGCATTACGCCCGCGGGGATCGGCCCGGACGGCGCGCCGCCGCTACTTCCCCCCGCCGAGCGCCGCCTCGAAGCGAGGGTCGTCCCGCAGCGGCGCCAGCGCGGGCGACTGCCGGGCTTCCGCGCATCCGTCGAAGCCGAGCCTGACCGCTTCCGCGAGGAGGTCCAGCGCCCGATCGCGCAGACCGCGGCGCTGTTCTTCGCCGCCGCCGCCCGCCGACCGCTGCGCCAGCAGTTCCGCGAGGCGGACGTGCGCGTGCGCGAGGACGGCGCGCTCTCCGGCTTCGGAGGGATAGGCGGCGCGCTGGTCCGGCGGCAGGCAGGCCGACAGTTTCTTCCAGCCGGCGAGCCCGCGCTCGAAGTGCAGTTCCGCGACGGCCCCATCCTTTCCCAGGGCGGCGTTCGCGAAGTTCACCTCCTGGCGCCACCGCTCCGGCTCCCGCGCGGCCGTCGCCCGGATCCGCTCCGCCTCCGCGCGAAACGCCGCAGCATACGCCGGCGCCGCAAGAGCGGCCTCCTCCATGCCGAGCAGGGCTTCGTGGAAGCGAGCCATCCCGCCGTGGAGCAGGGCCAGGTTTCCCCGCGCCACCGGGTCGTGGCGCGCCACGGCGGCGCGGAAGTCCGCCTCCGCGCGCTCGAAGCTCTCCTCGGGATCGATGCCCCGCTGGAGCTCGGCCTGGCCGATCGCGCCCCAGGTGAGCCCGCGACTGTTGAGGCCCTGGGTCGAGCCGGGCGCGAGCCGGAGCGCATCGTCGAGCGCGCCGATCGCCCGTCCCAGCGTCTCGCGCGGGTCGGCGCCCCGCGCGGCATCCGCCTGGCCGAGGCGGAAGAGCGCGGTCCCGAGGCGTGAACGAACCGAGGAGTCCGCGGGGCGCGCGCGCGCCGCCGCGGATAGGTCCTCCGCCGCCGCGCGGAAGCTCCCGCGCGGGTCTTCGCCGCGCGCGGATTCCGCCTGGCCGAGGAGCACCCGGACCCCGCCGCGATCGGCCAGAGCCTCGAAGTAGTTGGACCGCCGGCGCAGGGCGTCGTCCTGATCCGCGATCGCCTGGCGCAGGTTCGCCCGCGGGTCTTCCCCGCGGGCCGTCTCGGCCTGCGCGAGCAGGGCGTATGCAATCCCGCGGCCGTTCCAGGCGACGAGGTCGTCCGGCGCTGCAGCCAGGGCGTGATCGTATTCGCGGATCGCCGCGCGATACGACTCGGTGGGGACGTGCCCGCGCGCAAACTCGGCCTCGCCGAGGCTGCGGAGCGCGTTGCCGAGGTTGACGTGGACGGCGGTTTTCTCAGGCCGCAGACGCAGGACCGCGCGGAAGTCCTCCGCCGCAGCGTGGTAGAGCCCGGTCGGATCCCGGCCGCTGCCGGCGACCGCGTGGCCCAAGCGGGTCCGGCAGATGCCCCGGTTGTCGAGCGCCACGACCAGATCCGGGAAGCGGGCCAGAGCCCGGCCGTAGTCGGCGATCGCGGACTCCAGGTCGGGCACCGGGTCGATGCCCCGGCGCTCGCGCAACGTCCCCCGGACCTGGTGGACGTTCCCGCGGCACTGGTGGCCGTGGTGGCTCTGCGGTCGCAGGCGGATCACCTCGTCGAATTCGGCGAGCGCCTCCCGCAGACCGGGATCCGGGTCCTCCCCGCGCTGGTCGGCGGCTTCGGCGAGGGTCAGGAGCACCGTGCCCCGATTGCTGTGTGTGTTCAGCGATTGCGAGTTCGCGCGCGCCGCCTCGTCCAGGTCCGCGAGGGCCCGGCGCAGGCTTTCCCGCGGGTCGTGGCCGGCGCGCTGGTCGTCTTCTCCCAACTCCAGCCAGGCCAGCGCGCGCTGGTTGCGCGCGGCGCTGTGGCCGGGTTGCGCGCGCAGCACCTCGTCGAAGTCCGCGATCGCCTGGCGCAGGCGTTCGCGGCCATCGCGGCCGCGCTCCGCCTCCGCGCTGCCGAGGCCGTAGAGGGCGGTTCCGCGGACGTAGAGGGCGTTGGTCTGAGGCCGGACCAGCGCGAGGGAGCGGTCGCAGGCCTGGATCGCCTCTGCGAACCGAACCGCGGGGTCCCCACCACGCACTTTCTCGGCCATCGCCAGGAGACAGCAGCCGATGCCGACCGCGGTGTGGTGGAAGGGGAGGTCCGGATCGAGCCGGACGGCCTCGCGCAGGTCCGCCAACCCTCGTTGCAGGGGCTCGCGCGGGTCCCGGTCACGCGCTTCCTGGTCGAGGCCGACGGCCTCGTGAACCAAGCCGCGATAGAGGCGCGATTCCGGGTCGGCCGGCCACGCAACGACCGCCTCATCCAGTTCGCGCAGGGCGGCGTCGAATTGCCGAAGGTGGTACTGCGCCAGGCCGCGCAACCGGGCCGTGGCCGCACCCGGTGCGTCCGCAAGCGCCTCGAGCGCGCACCGGTACGCGTCGTCGCCGCCGGTGTAGAAGAGCGCAACCGCGCGTCCGAAGCGCGCGTCCGTCTCGCCCAGCACCCCGCTGGACCCGCGGAGACGGCGCTCCATCTCGCCCAGGTCGGCGAGCCCCGACTTCCACCATGCGGCCTCGTCCGGCGTCGGCTCGGCGAGCGGGAGGAACTCCACGCCCACGTTGCCGGACATCGCCACGGGAAGACCGCGGGAGGCCTGGAAACGGCCGATGCGTTCGACGCCGCGCAGGCACCACCCGGTCGGGTCTTCCGGCGAGAGCGCGCAGGCCCGGTCGAAGTCTTCGCGCGCGCCGGCGGCATCGCCGAGGAGCATGCGGACCTTGCCGCGCCAGGCGTAGCCGGCGCCGGATTCGGGCAGTTCGGCGACGATGAGGGCCAGCATTCCCTCCGCTTGTCGCGCGAGCAACCGCCTCGCCTCGGGTCCCGCCTCGGCGCTCAGGACCGAGTCCTCGAGGGCGTGGACCTGTCCCGCGACGAGTTCGCGCGCCTCGATCGCCGCGGCGCGACGCCGCGCCTGGTGCACAGCCCCGCCTGCCAGGGCACCGATGCCCAGCACGAGCGCGAGCACGGCGAAGGCGAGCGGCCGCGCGCGCCGGGTCGCCCACCGCACGGCGCGCCGGCCGCGCGAAGCCGCCGCCGTGCGCACCGGCTCGTCGCGCAGCCAGCGCCGCAGTTCCTCGGCCATTTCGCCGGCGTCGGAGAAGCGGCGCGGGATCTCCTTCTCCAACGCCTTGAGGCAGATCGCCTGGAGCTCCCGCGGTGCCGCTGCAGCCGCCGGCGGTAAACGCGCGTCTTCCTCGATCGTGGCGCGCAGGATCTCCATCACCTGCGCACCGACGAACGGTCCCCGGCCGGCGAGGAGTTCGAAAAGCATCGCTCCGAGCGCCCAGACGTCCGTGGCCGGGCCGATGCGCGCCACCTCGCCGGTCGCCTGCTCCGGGCTCATGTAGGCCGGCGTGCCGAGCAGCGCCCCGGTCTCCGTGACCAGGGAAGGCCCGACCTCGCGCGGGGCCTCACCCGACCGGGGGACGGTCTTGGCGAGGCCGAAGTCCACGACATGCGGACGCCCCGCGGCATCGAGGATCACGTTGGCGGGCTTGAGGTCGCGGTGGACGATCCCCGCGCGGTGGGCATACGCGACGGCCTCCGCGATCGCAGCGAGCGCCTCGACTTCGGCGCGCAGCCGCGCCCAGGCGCCGGGGAGTCCGGCGAGACGGGCCGGGCGCGACTCCGCGAACCAGGCTTCGAGGGTGCGCCCTTCGACGTACTCGGCAGCCTGATAGAGGCAGCCCCCGACTTCGCCGACGTCATGCACGGGGACGATGCCTGGATGGCGGAGGCGGGCGGCCAGACGAGCCTCGCGCAGGAAGCGCGCCACGGCCTCGCCGGAATCGGCCACCGCGGGGTGCATGAGCTTGAGGGCGACGTTGCGCCGGAGCTCCGGGTCCCAGGCCTTCCAGACCACTCCCATGCCACCTGCGCCGAGATGCGCGACGAGGCGGAATCGGCCGAAGAGGGCGCCTGCCGTCCCCGGACCGGGGAGGGCCGGCCCGCCCGCGGTCCCGGACGGGTCGCCGATCACGCACAGGGACTCGCCGCACGACGGGCACGCGGCGACCGCGCCGGGGTCGCCGGCGGGAGCCGTGGACGGTGCCCCACAGCGCGGGCAAACGAGTCCCGGGTCGGACGCGGACATGGCCGGCCCTCGCTCGATTCCTGGCGCGGTCGCGACGGCCGCAACCGAGTGCGCGGGCGCGTCCCTCGGCTTTGTCCGCGGCCTCGGCGGGCGCGCGGAACCCTGCGGCGGGCGATCCGCAACGGGCGACGTTCCGCATTGTGCCAGAAGCCGGGCCGCGAGGCCAGACCCGACCGGTCGGTCGGTCGCGAGAACACGGGCGCGGCTCCCCGCGTGGGCCGCCTGGGATCGGACCCTTTTCGTTGACCTCGCCGCACTGGCCGAGCAGACTTCGCGCCGGCGCGGCATCCGCCGCCTCGAATCAACCCGGAGGAAACATGGCACGCAAGGCGGCCGTTCGCAAGCGGGCGGCCTCGTTTCGCTCGATCAAGACCACGATGCTCCGGGCGGCTTTGAAGTACCCGGAAACGAAGGAAGCCCACCCCTGGGGCGAGTCCGTGGTCAAGGTGCGCGGGAAGGTGTTCGTGTTCTTCGGCGTTCCGGGGGAATCGCTCCACGTCACCGTCAAGCTGCCGCAGAGCTGCGGGATCGCCCTCGAATTGTCCTTCACCGAGCCGACCGGGTACGGGCTGGGCAAGTCGGGCTGGGTCACGGCAACGATCCCGCCGGGCGACACGCCGCCGGTGCCGATGCTGCTCCAGTGGATCGACGAGAGCTACCGCGCGGTCGCGCCCAAGAAGCTGGCGCGCGCGCTCGACGCCGGCGAGGAGTGACCCAAGCCATGGGCTACGACTTTCTGCTGTACGGCGCCAACGGCTATACCGGCGCATTGGTCGCCCGCGAGGCGGCGGCGCGCGGCTTGAAGCCCCTCCTGGCGGGCCGCAGCGCGGAGAAACTCGCCGAGGTCGCGCGGCCCTTGGGACTGGACTACCGGGCGGTCCCGCTCGATGCCGGCACGCTCGACGCCGCGCTGCGGGACACTCGCCTCGTGGTGCACTGCGCCGGGCCTTTTGCTCACACCTCACGGGCCATGGCCGACGCTTGCTTACGGACGAAGCGGCACTACGTCGACGTCACCGGCGAAGTCGACGTCTTCGAGTCGCTTGCCGCGCGCGACGCGGAGGCACGCGCCGCCGGAGTGATGTTGCTCCCGGGCGGCGGCTTCGACGTGGTCCCGTCGGACTGCCTCGCCGCCCATCTGGCGCGCCGCCTCCCGGGCGCGGTGCGGCTCGCGCTCGCCTTTCACCCCGAGGGGGGAGTCTCGCGCGGCACGGCGACTACGATCGTCGAGAACCTGCACCGCGGCGGCGTGGTGCGTCGCGGCGGCGTCTTGACGCCCGTGCCCACGGCGTGGCGCACGCGCACGATCGACTTCGGCGTCGGCCCGAGCACCGCGGTCACGATACCGTGGGGCGACGTCTCGACCGCGTTCCACAGCACGCACATCCCGGAGATCGAGGTCTACGCCGGCGTCTCGCGGTTCGAACGGAGCATGATGATCGCCACGCGCGGGCTGGCCGGGCTTCTCCGCAGCGGCCCGGTCCAGTCGTTCCTCAAATGGCGCATCCGCAGCGGACCGCCGGGGCCGACCGAGGCACAGCGCGCGCGCGGGTGCATTCGCCTCTGGGGCGAGGTCGAAGACGCCTCCGGGGCGCGCGCGGTCTCGCGGATGCGCACGCCGGAAGGGTACGCCTTCACCGCGGTCTCGGCCGTGGCAATCGCGCAGCGGGTGCTCGCAGGCGAAGCCCCGCCGGGCTTTCAGACCCCGTCGCGCGCGTACGGTGCGGACTTCGCGCTCGCGATCCCGGGCGTGACGCGCCACGACGATCCGATCTCTCGCAGCGCGGTCGCGCCTGCCTGACCTTCGTTCGGGAGCCGATCCTCGGGCGCGGGGGCGCTGCAAGTCGATGAACGCGTGCAAGGGCCAGGGCGGCCGCAAGACCGGCAACATGGGCTGCGCGGGCAAGAACTCCTGCAAGAGTCAGGGCGGCTGCCGCACGATGCCGGCGGCCAAGGCCGGCGCGAGTTGCTCGGCCAAGTCGAGCTGCAAGTCGTGCAGCTCGTGCGGTTCTCACTGAGCGGGTAGACGCACGCCCGCCGTTCCCCGGGGACGGCGCGTGCCGGGAACCGGCCCCTGCGCGCGTTTCTCGAAGACCCCACGCACGCCCGGCCCGAGCGCGGTGCCGAACCCGCCCGCGCGTCCGGCGGCTTCGGGCACGCTCGCTCCGGATTTGCGTGCGGAGCTCGAGCGCGTGGTTGCGGCCGGCTACGACTCGCAGAACCGCGGCTGGGGCGATGCCGATGCGCGGTTCCTTCTGCTCGAGCCTGGACAGCCGCGGTGCCATCGGCGACGCTGATCCCGTCACCAACGACACGTGGGGATCGCCGACCGGCGATTCGGAAGCCCGGGGTGCCAGCCCCGGGCTTCTCTTTTCATGCGGCACGAGCGATTCTAGCCGATCACGGGCGCGGGAGGCAGGCCAGCCCGGCGAGGGTGGACCGGGCGCTGCTCGAGCGGGTTGTGCGCGCTGACGGGGGGGCGGATCCTGGGGCCGGGGGAAGCGATCGTGAAGGACCGGCGGGGGCGGGCGCGGTGGGTGGAACTGGCGCCGATGCTGCTGGTGATGTTTCTGCTGGGGTTCGTGGCGGACTTGGCGGTGCGGCGGTGGGAGAATCTGTTGGGGTGCTTGGAGTGGGGAAGGGGGTGGTCCGGACAACGGGTCGTCGTCGCGATCCGCGTCGACGGGCAGAACGAAGCCCCATTCGGCACGAAGAACGATCGATCACAATCGCAGTCCTCATGATACGATGTGGCTCACGCTTACGCGGTGTTTTCCGCGCGGAGTGGAAGAGGGTGGCCGATGATCTTGACCGAAGACGTTCGAGCACTGCTCAAGCAAGGCGTTAGAGCGCGACCGCAGCCGTCCGGCACACCCGAGCCAATGCAGGCTCTGCGCTCGTTGATGGAACAAGCTAGTCGCTCGATGGAGAGCGCTGAGGGAGAAGCCCTCGGAAAGAGCCGCTCTACGCTCTTCGAGGCGGCCGTGGAGGGCTTTCGAAGAGCCCTAGAGCAAGCACCAAATTACACGCCCGCCCTTGCCCTGATGGGGACATGTCTCGGTGATCTTGCCGAAATGGAATCAGATCCGCCCCGACGGGTTGAGCTGCGTTCGCGTCAACTCGACGCCTATCGCGAAGTGGTATCAGCAAGTCCGGACGACCCGGCGCTTTGGATGGCCATCGGGATCGCGCTCGGCGACTTGGCAAACCTCCAATCCGACAGCGCGCGGCAGCATACACGATCGGATGAATTGGGTGCGTACCGACACGCGGTGCAGTCGGCACCGAAGAACGCGCTCGCTCGCCTTCTGCTGGGGTCTCGGCTAGCTCAAGAGGGTGCCGAAGCGGATGAAGCGGTGAGCGCCTTGCGGTGCCTGATGGAGGCTGTCGAGCAATTGCGCGTGGCAGTCTCGCTAGCGCCCGACCAGCCGATGGCATGGACCACCCTCGGAGGAGCGCTGTTGCACTTGTTCCATCGCTCTCCCTCCCAGGAGTTGCTGAGTGAGGCAGCGTCGGCGGCGGACCGGGGAGCCAAGGAGGGTGGCGGGGTTTACAATCGGGCATGTGCGCGAGCGTTGTTAGGCTCGTATCAGGAGGCAATCGAAGACCTGCGAACCGCCCTATCGAAGCGCGAAGTCACCCCAGAGCACGTCAAGCGAGATTCAGATTGGAAGGGCCTCCGGGGACACCCTGAGTTCGAGTCGGCCCTCGCCGGCGCCCCGCGGAATCCGACCCGAACCGGTCCCGATGATTTGATCAAGTTCCTTCGTCAGCGCACGCCCACGGACGACGCCGTCCGCTGGCAGAAGACGAACGAAGAATGGGTGGAAGCGCTCCGGGTGCTCTTCGCGGGTATCGAGGAGTGGCTTAGGCCGGTGGTCGATAGCAAGGAGATCTACCCCCTTCAGTGGCTCAGCATCGAGATTCAAGAAGGAGAATCGGATTCTCCGCCCTATGTAGCGCCAGTCCTGCGCCTACTCACCACCAGGGCTGGTGTCTCGGTCCTTGTGGTACCGCGAGCGAGGAGAGTCGTTGCGGCGACCGGGCGAGTTGACATGGTCAGAGAGCCCGCAGGTCGAAGCAAGGTGCTGGTGCGCTTCCGCGAGGCTCCACCGGAGTGGTACTTCATGGAGAAAGGAGAGGACGGGAGCTGGGAGTCAGCTGGGAGTCCATTCCATTCGATCAGCTCTCCCTGACGCATGCGCTGGAGGAGCTTCTGAAATGATCCTCGAGGAGCAGGTGGATGTCCGGGCGAAGTGGTTTGGGCACGCCCTCTTCGAACCGGGTTACAAGTTCGCCGAGCTGAGAAAGCTCGTTCCTCCGCACTCGAAAGAGCCCGTGACGCCTGGATCCCTGCGGACGATTCGTCGGCTGAACTGGGACCACCTACGCGGTCGGGCGGCCCTGGGGGATACTTGGGTTGTTCATCGGCTGCTGGAATTGGGCCGCGAGATTCCTGAACAGGAGGATCGACGCCACTGGCTCGCAATTGCGGAACGCGTTCAAATCCTGGAGTCAGCCCAGCGCGGCGCCATCGCCGAAATGGCATTGTGCTTTGCGAAGGAGAATGCAGCGCAGAGTACAGATGACGATGATCCCCTCCTCTGGGCTGCGCTGCGGCTCTTCGGATCCCTTTGTTCTGCCGCACTCCTTGACGAATTGGCCCATTTCCTTGTGGGGGAGACGAGTAGGCGGACGAAGCTGCTCGCTTTGCAGATCCTGTTCCACGCGCTCGCCGAGGATGGATCGAGCGGGAGCCGACTGAGAGAGGCGCATTCCGCTGTCTCCAGTCTTTCTCACGCGTACAGTAGGTCCGCTGTGGAAGCGGACCCGCTCTTGGGCGCACTCCTGGTGTACCGTGTTGTGGTCCTCGCGGGGATGGGGGAAATCGCGGAATTCGAGGAAGCGGTGCGTGGAATCGTCCAGGTTGAGTTCGAAGCGCTCAAGCGGCGATTGCTGGAGCTGCTGAATGAACTTGAATCGATCTGGGTTCGCACACCAGTGGGCGCCGGTCGAATGCAGAACGTGAGGTCCGTTGTGCGCAGGTACGTCTCGAGTGGCTTGACACCCCCCGATCACTCGTGATCATCCTGCCGGGCTCGCCACTCCTAGCGCGAGCTGCAATGGGGAGCGACTCGTGGTTCTCTTCGCAAGCATCACCTGCCCGACGGTAGTACCAGGGCTGGCGATCATTGGGGCGTGTAACTCGTCCCCTGGCAAGCGTAGAGCCGTACGCCACGTCGGGCTGCTCGCGAAGTGTCGCCGCAGGCAAAGGTGGAGGTTTTCGAGTGGCAGCCGCCATTCGGGGACCCGGGGCGCATGCGAGCAGAAATCGCTGGTTGGATCACACTCACGCCCGAGCAGTCATTCGACCTTTGCTTCTGGTTGGAGAAGGTCAGGGCCTGGGAACCCCTTGATGCACCGGATCCCGTGGAATTGTATTGCCTCTCTGAGCCGGAGCGATGGCAGCTGGACTCTGTGTCGGGTAAGCGGAAATGGCTTCGATTCAGTTGTGCATCGTTCGTTGAGCGAGCGTACGCAGAAGGGGCTCACCGGCCACTGGTGGTGGACAGCGCTCAATGGCCAGCGGTGAGCCTTGACGTCTTGAGGGAGATTTGGGGTCGGGACTTCGAGCGCGCAGGCTGGACGGGTCATCTGCCGAGATTCGGCCTCGTAGGACCCGCGCCATGGCGAATTCTGCTACCAGGCTATCTCCTTGCCGCAACCGCAGACGAGGCCCAGTTACCATACACACCGCAAGTCGATGATGCGTTCGCCAAGTGACCCCCTTCTTACCAGAAGGCTAGGACACCAGCGATCACCCTACAGCAATCGACTCGTTGTTCCTCCAGGGCGATCCCGTGAGCCTGAACCAGATGATGCTGGAGAAACAGGGGGCCGACCCGGAAGACCGCGACGGGTACCGCGTGGCGGGAATCTTCTGGTTGTCGTCGGGGTGTGCTCGTGTCCGGAGGACCGGGATAACCTTGCGAATTCGTCAGCCTTGTTTCGGCCACCTGAAGCCCAAGGTGTGCAAGCGCCCTCTGGGAATCGCACGCGTACCCCATTAATAACAGAGGTGCGACCATGCTCCTCGACCGAGACGCGGCAGCTCGCGGAATGGTCCGAATACGGAGGGACAGCCGCCATTGGGGCATGGGGTTCATCGTAGAACTGCGCCCCAGCTCGAGCGGTCTCCGCGCAACAACGGAGGAGTATCTGCTGATCACGTTTTTTCGCTGCGTGCCTCCGCTGTCGATCTACGAATTGGGCTTGGACCCGCCCGCGCGTGCGATCGATTGGGAAGTACTGCCGTCCCCCCAAGAACTTGGGCTCGACGGCACCAGGGCGCATGTGCGACCAGTCACGGACGAGTCGCGTGAATTGACCACGTCCGTCATTGGCTACGAACCGTTCCTAGGACTGGCTATTCTCAGCTTCTGGGAGGAAGATCCCGCCTCGATCGGGTCGATTCACCGTAGCGTCGCGGATGGAGTGGTGCGCCCATTGGTCGTGGACATCACTAGCCCACCTGCGGGGCGCCGATTCGCGAACGTGCGCACCTGTGATGGCGCTTGGTGCGAGGGATGCGTCAGTGGGGCCATGCTCCAGATGGATCCCAAGGTCGGTCGCCCTCCACAAGGTACCTGGGGCGCACCAGTTTGTGACGACGAGGGGCGCGTGATGGGCCTCGTTGGATGCGACATTGAGTACCGCGACTGCTGTCAATGTGTGATCCTCGCGGATGTGCTACCGGGTTGGATAACCCGCCGTCTCCACGCCTCCGAGTCTTCACAAGGTTAAGGAAGCGCGCTCGGGCTGTGGAGCACACCTGAGGAACCTCACCACCTGTTGGATCGCCGCACCAGCCCCCGTCCACCGTCCATCACCACGGTGGAGATCCTCTCGCGCAAGGACCACGTCGGGGTGGTGGCGTTCGACTCGGACACAATCGAGAATCCCATCCAGCAGGCGACGCGAGAGTGCGCCCACGCGCCAGGGCCGCAGGCACCGACCGGTGGCGGCGCCATCTCCGGCAATAGAAGGGCGACGAATTGGGTGGGAGTGAACTCCATCGGGCGGCGGCCCGTATCAGTCACCCTCAACCGCCAGCCCAGTCGGGCGTCGCCTCGCCGCGGTCCCCTGAGCCGCCAACCCACTCCGGTCGGGCGCTCGCCCAATCCCGGCGGACGCGAGCCCGGCCCGATTATCTCGCCACCCATCCCGGCCGTCGCCGAGCCGGACTGGGCAGCGCTCCCACCCATCCCGGGCGTCGCCGAGCCGGACTGGGCTGCGCTCCCACCCATCCCGGCCGTCGCCGAGCCGGACTGGGCAGCGCTCCCACCCATCCCGGGCGTCGCCGAGCCGGACTGCGCTGCGCTCCAACCCATCCGTGCCGGCTCTCAACCCGACCCTGGGAGGTCGCTACCCAACCGGGTTTTGGCGAAATCTCAGCGATCTCACCAATCGGCTCCAGTTGCCCGCAATCCGCGTCCCTGAGCTTTTTCACCTCTCGAGTTTCGCGTGGATTCGTAGAATTCGTGACGTCTCGATGACAAACCGCACGCGGTTTCTCAATGAGCGTCACGCGAACTCGAGATTTCGGCCGCGCGCCGAGCAGAATTCGTGAAATGATGCGTGCGCGCGAAGTGGCGAGCGAGAGTCTCGAGTGGCGTCACGCTCAAATTGGTGCTCCCTCGACCCATTCCGCCCGAAATCCTCGCGCGCAGTCGCGCTTCGTCACTCCGCCAGCCCGGTTCTCTCGATTCCTTGCCGAGCGACTCGAGGGTAACGCAATCAATGTCATGGCCAGCCGCCGACCGCGCCGAAATTCTCCACGCGCGCGAGGACCGGCGTGAGATTCGCCGATCCCCGCCGCGATCGGATCTGCAGTTGCCGGCTCGATCATCCCCCAACGCACCATCCGCCGGGGTCGGGTTCACTTGGAGGGCTCGCCCCCGCCGTCGTCCCTCTTGTGCCTCATCGTGTCGCCCACCTTGAAGCCGAGGTCCTGCAGGTCGCGAACGTTCTCGACGTCCGGCTTCAGCTTGCCCCAGGCGCCGCGGATGGCCTTCTCGATCTCGTTCGCCTCTGGGGCGAGGCCGAAGACGCTTTCGGCGCGCGCGCGGTCTCGCGGATGCGGACGCCGGAGGGGTACGCCTTCACCGCGGTCTCGGCCGTGGCGATCGCCCTGCGGATGCTCGCGGGCGAAGCCCCGCCGGGCTTCCAGACTCCGTCGCGCGCGTACGGGGCGGACTTCGTGCTCGCGATCCCGGGGGTGTCGCGCACCGACGAGCCGGTCGCGCGCGGCGGATCCGCGCCGGCCTGACCTTTTCCTCCAGGAGCCGCTCCACCGCATCAGGACCCGGGCATGTGCCGCGGGGTTGGTTGCGCGGCCCGGTGCCGCGCCGCGCTACCGCATCGACACCGAGCGCACCTCGCGCAGATCGGTCATCCCGCGCAGCGCCTTCCAGATGCCGTCCTGCTTGAGCGTGTACATGCCGTTCTTGACGGCCAGTTCGCGTATCTCCGACACCTTGGCCTTGCGGTAGACCAGCACGCGCAGCTCGTCGTCCATGATCATCAGCTCGTGCAGCCCGATGCGGCTCTTGTACCCGCTCCCCTTGCACTTGTCGCAGCCCTTGAGCCGGAAGAGCTTCGCCTCGCCGCGCGCGACACCGAGCTTCGGCCACGGGTCCTTCTCCCCGTAGTCCACCTCGATCGCCGCGAGCTCCGCCTCGTCGGGCCGGTACGGCTCCGAGCACTCCTTGCACAGCTTCCGGACCAGGCGCTGGGCGAGGATCGCGAGCAGAGAGTCGCCGAAGGAGTCGGGGTCGAGTCCGAGGTCGAGCAGGCGGGTCACGGTCTCCGTGGCGCTGTTGGTGTGCAGGGTGGAGAAGACCATGTGGCGGGTGAGCGAGGCCTCGATGCCGGCGCTCGCGGTCTCCAGGTCGCGCATCTCGCCGACCATGATCACGTCCGGGTCGCCGCGCAGGAAGGCGCGCAGCGCGCGCTCGAACGTGTAGCCGATCTTCGGGTGCACCTGGACCTGGCGCAGCCCGACCTGGGTGATCTCGACCGGATCCTCCGCGGTCCAGATCTTGGTGTCGGGCTGATTGATGAAGCCGAGGGCGCTGTGGAGCGTGGTGGTCTTGCCGCTGCCGGTGGGCCCGACGCAGAGGACGATGCCGTAGGGGGACTGGGCCACCTTCTTGAAGCGCTCCAGGTTCATCGGGGACATCCCGATGTTGTCGATCGGGATCGGCTTGGAGGAGGCGAGGATGCGCATCACCACGTCCTCCTGCTCCGCGGTGGTCGGGATCACCGCGACGCGCAGCTCGAGGTCGAGCCGCCCGTAGTTGCGGAACTTGATCTTGCCGTCCTGGGGCAGGCGTCGCTCGGCGATGTCGAGCCCGCACATGATCTTGATGCGCGAGGTGAGCGCGCGGCCATAACGCCGCGGGACCGTGGTGAAGGGGATGCACACCCCGTCCACCCGGAAACGCACCTCGACGTCGCGCTCGGGGTAGGGCTCGATGTGGATGTCCGACGCGCCCTGGGCATAGCCCTGCTCGATGATCTGGTTGACCAGGCGGACCAGCCCGGAGTCGTCGTCCTTGATCTCGCCCTGCTGCGCCTCGTGCTGCGCGGTGGCGGACGGCTGCTCCTGCTCGAGCTGGGCGATGGTCTCGGCCAGGTCGGCCTTGGAGGCCTCGGACTTCTTGTCTTCCGGCTCCTTGGCGACGCCGTAGAAGAGGTCGATGTAGGAGAGCACGTCCTCGCGGATGGCGACCTTGACGTCGAGCGCGCGGCCGGGGAACCGTCGCTGGAGGTCGTCGCGCACCAGGACGTCCTTGGGGTTCTCCATGAGGACGACGATCTTGTTGCCGTCCTCGCGCAGGGGCACGACCAGGCGGAGCTTGGCGTAGTCGACCGAGAGCTTGTCGGTGAGGTGCAGGGCGACGGGGGTTCCCTCGTCGAAGCGGACGCACTCGCAGCGGAAGAACTGGGTGAGCGAGGTGGCGATCTCGGTGCGCGCGATGTTGAAGCGGGTGGCGAGGACGAGATCGACGGACATGTCCTGGTCGTGGCCGATGCGTTGGGCTTCCTCGATCATCTCCTCGGTGGCGAGTTCCTTGAGCAGGAGGTGGTCGTACTTGTTGCGACGGGCGCCCATCTTCTTGTGGTTTTGGATCGCCACCGCGAGGGTGTCGGCGATCTCGCGCACGATCGCTTCGTCGCGCTCCTCGAAGCCCGCGGCGCCGCCTTCGCGGTTGATCACCTGGACGACGCCGTGGACCTTGTCGGCGATCTGGAGCGGGACCACGAGCAGGTGCTTGGTTTTGTAGCCGGTGCGCTTGTCCCAGGAGGCGTCGAAGCGGAGCGCGGGGTGGATGCGCTTGAGCTTGGAGTCGTCGTAGGCGTCGTCGACGCGGATCACCTTGCCGCTTTGGGCGACGTAGCCCGCGACGCTGGCGGGGGTGATCGGGACGCGGATCTCGCGCACCTCGTTACCGTCCTTGACGCGCGAGTAGATCTCGTTGCGCAGCGGATCCGTGACAAATATGGTCACGCGCTCGGCATGGACCAGCTTCTGGATGTCGGTCCGGCTGTCGAGGAAGATCTGATCGAGCGAGGACGAGTGGATCCGATTGGCGAGGCGGCGGAGCGAGGTCTCGAGCACGAGGTTCTTGGCGAGATCGCTGCTGGACGCGCTCGCCGAAGCCGGGGGGTGGGTTTCCTGCGGGTTGACCATGAGCGCGATCCTCCACGAACGCGCGGGCATTGTAGGGACGCGCGGGGCGCCTGCGCAAGCGACGGAAGCGCCTGCCGCCGGCCGGCGGGGGGATCCGGGCTCTCGGTCGGGCGCCCGTGCCGAGGGCACCAGTTTGGGCGAGGGTTTCTTGACACCCCGTGCTCCGCGCGCCTATGATGCCGCGTTTGGACCCATTGCGAGCCGCATGGAGTATTACCCCTACACGTTTCGCGCGGACCTCCGGGAGGCGGGCTGGGGGGGATCCGCCCTTCGCAGCGTCTGCGGCAAGAAGTGTTCGGCACGCACCCGGATCGCCGAGTCGGGCGAACTGAGCGAAGCCTCGGTGGTGGATCAGGGCCCGCGCAAGGGGGACGTGCTCGCGAAGTTGGTGCGCGAGGACCCGGAGGGGATCCTCGGCACCGCGGTATGCGATCGTGCGCACAACCGGTTCCCGCTCGCCGTTCGGCTGCTGGAAGCGCGCGCAGCGGCGCCGCTCGAGGTGTTCGCGCCGGAGCGGCCGGGCGACGACGGGCCCCCGGCGCGCACGGCCGCTTGGTACGTGATACGGGCCGAATCGGGCGCGCAGATTCGTCGCGGCCTGCTCCCCGGGACCGAGCCCGGGGCGTTCCGGGATGCGCTGGCCGCGGGGGCGGAGGGAAGCCTTCTCTATGGGTTCGCGGCGCGGCCGGGGGACGTGGTGTTCCTGCCGCCCGGTACGGTGCACTCGCTGGGGCCGGGGGTCCTGGTTTACGAGGTGGCGCAGAATTCGGGGATCACGCATCGCCTGCGCGACCCCGGTCGGTCGGCCGCGCCCGCGAAGTTGGCGAGAGCTTTGGAGGACGTCGACTTCCGGTCGATGGGAATGAGCCGGTGCGAGCCGGTCCGGGTGAATCCGCTGCCCCGGCGGCGCGACTTGCTCGTGAAGTGCGAGCGATTTGCGCTTGAACTGTTCCAACTCCGGAAGCGTCTTGAAGAAGACTTGCAGGGCCAGCGCTTCGTCGCGCTGACTTGCGTGGCCGGTCGCGCCGTGCTCGAGCACGCAGGAGCCGGGGGCCCCGAAGTCCCCCTCCCCGCGGGCCGTACGGCGCTACTTCCAGCCCGACTCGGAATGTATACCCTCGCGCCGGACCCTGAATGCACGGTGATCCGCGCGACCATCGAATAGGAGGAATCCATGCGGGCTCGACATGTCCTGCGGACCTGGCTCGCCGTCCTGGCGCTGGCCGCAGTCGCGGGTGGACCGGTCCTGGCCCAGAACGAGGACGGCCTCGGGGTCATCGAGCGGGAGATTCGCGGCTTCACGTTCAAGGACGACAAGGCCCAGTCGGTGAGCCTGGTCGGCGACTTCAACGGCTGGAACGAGCGCTCCCACCGGATGCAGAAGCTGGGGGACGGCTCCTGGCAGGTCGACGTCGCGGTGCGCAAGGGGAAGGTGTACGAGTACGCCTTCCTGGTCGACGGCAAGCTGGCCATCGATCCCGCCAACAAGATCACCACCTCCGACGGCAAGTTCTCCGTGATCAACGTCGGCGAGCGCGCCGAGATCTTCGTCGGCGACTCGAGCTCCCGCCTGGAGGCGATGCAGCTCTCCCTCAACCGCCTGGTCGAGCAGATCGCCTACCTCTCGCGCCAGGTCGAGGAACTCCACGGCTCCCTCAAGAGCGAGCACGATCTCGTGCTCAAGAAGGAAGCCCAGATCGATCTCATGCGCAACGAACTCGAGAGCGCGCGCATGGAAAAGGTCGGCTCGGCGCGCGATCTGATCACCAAGGAGGCCAAGCTCGGCGAGGTGACCGAGAAGTTCAACGCCCTGCGCCTCGATCACCAGGAGAAGTCCGCGCTGCTCGACAGCCAGACCCAGCGCGTGACCACCATGCAGAAGTCGATCGACGAGTTCCAGACCAAGTACAACAACGTGATCCAGGAGACCCGCGGCCTGCGCGAGAAGAGCACCGAGGCGGTGTCGAAGACGACCAACCTCGAACAGGAAGTCGCCCGCCTGAAGAGCCGGAATCAGAGCCTCGAGCGCGACCTCAAGGACAAGACCACTTCGCTCGACATCCTGGTCGGCCGCAAGACTTCGGGCGGCGTCGAGGAGACCCCTGGCGTCGGCCCGGAGGGGCCGGTGGGCGGCTCCACCGGCTCCCGCCACGGGATCAACGGCAACGTCCTCGTGGTGAGCGACAAGATGAATCTGCTCTACATCTCGGTCGGCGAGGAGAACGGGGTGTCCGAGGGGATGGAACTGCTGGTCTATCGCGACGACGCCACGGTCGGCAAGATCATCGTGAAGAAAGTCTACAAGGACCAGGCCGAGGCCGAGGCCGGGGAGGGCCTCGACTGGCGGAAGATCAAGAACGGCGACACCGTGACCGACCGGCCGCGCGCCGGCGCTGGTCCCGCGCCGGACGAGGGGGGCTCGGGGTCCCCCGAGGACGGAGGCGACAAGACCGGAGCCAATCCCGACGGCACCGGCGGCACCGGCACGGTAGTGGCGCCTTCGGACAAGCCGGCGGACCCACCAGCCGACAAGCCCGCCGAGCAGCCGGGCGAAGGGCGGCGGGGGCGGTAGCGCGAAACTCCCAACTCCCAAATGCCAACACCGATTGCCCGATTGCGGAGTCCGCTCTGGTAGTCGTCGGGCGCCGTGACGATTCTGCGCGAGAGGCTCCAAACGCCGTTTGCGGAGTGTTCTCCCGGAAATCGTCACGCGACGGCTCACCGGTCGCGCAGGCGGCGGTAGATCCAAGCGCCCGCGACGAACGTCAGGAGCGCGCCGCCGCAGGACCCGCCGAGCGTGAGCAGGAAATAGAGGACGACCCACCAGATCGGGGCGCGGTGGTCGGGTTGGTAGCTGCCCACGATCGTCATGGCGATGGCGACGGTCAACCCGACGACGATCACATACGAGGCCAGGCCGGTGACCACATTGCGCGTGGTCGCCTCCACCTCCTGAGCGATCGACGCACGGCTGCGAGGTCGCGCGAACTCTGCGCGCACCGCGGGTCGTCGCAGCACCCGGATCGTTTGGACGCCGAGGATCCACGCGAACGCGATCCCGACGACGGCCTTTTCCGGTCGCCCCACGGAGCCCGACGCGAAGTCCAGCGCCAGCCAGACGGTCAGCCCGCACATCCCCACGCCGAGCAGCACCTGCTCTCCGATGCGGACCGCCTCGAGCCGGTGGATCAGCCCCACGTAGAGCCCGAAGGGGATCGCAGACGCGAGGAGGAACGCCGGCGCGGGCATCGCCCAGTACCGATGTCCGGCGTACAGGTTTGCCATCGCCGTCACCCCTGAGCACAGCACCAGCAAGCCTCCGAGCGAGGCGTGGCCGAGTTCGACCGCGCGCAGGTCGAGGAGGGATTGCCCCGCGGGTTCCGTTCCGGGGTCGTTCGCAGGGTCGGACGCAGCGGGAAGTGAAGCGCCTCCAGGGTCGGCTCCGGCGGGCCGTGACGCGGCCCCCGGGTCGACGGCGGGCTGCGGGGGGA
>ORJL010953136.1_pt1 | contig 36434 bp, 25 predicted proteins | sample 1779941 | NCBI WGS metagenome assembly ORJL01 (sample SAMEA104232317, study PRJEB22302) | groundwater metagenome | biome: forest; feature: aquifer; material: groundwater | place: USA | collected 2011-08-07 | depth 5.8 m | reverse complement strand
TTACACCAACGCCTGAATCATTCTGGGATAAAACAGTGGTTGGAATACGGATGTGGCGAATACCTCTGTGAGCAATTGCGGATGCAAATCCTACGAGATCGAGCACTGCGCCGCCACCGATACCTACCATATATGAATGTCTGTCAATGCCATTTGAGTTTACAACTTTGAGTATCTGTTGTAATAATCCGGGATCATTTTTGCATTGTTCACCTCCGGGGATTATTAGGGGTTCAGGTATTGCATCAATTTTATTTTCAATGCTACGCATGTACTCTTGAATTTCGCGATTGAGATTTGGAAACGCTTTGAGAACGCCGCTATCTAAAACAAAGAATACTTTAGGTCTAAGGGAATTATTCTGTTCCAGAAATTGGGAACGAAGTAATTGATTCTCGGGATTGAAAATTCCTTCGGTAAAATATATCGGAAAATTGAATGATACAGTAAATGCTTGTTGAATTTGTTTCATTAATATAAGTTATGTTAATCTCAAAACAGCAATTGAAAACTTAGTGTTTCTTCAAAATGGCTCGATTATAGTCGATTTTAGGCTTAGTGGAGAAATCGGGTACAATAAGAAACAGGCTAAATATAGGAAAGTTTTAGTAACAAATTCAATGATGCAGGGTACATTGTTATTATTTTAGAATTTAGATTGTAGATTTGGTTTGGTTGGTGAGTAGTTGAGATTTGGGTTATGTGATGTGGGTATGAGGCGAATTATGAGGAGGGGGCTGATGATAATACTGTTAGGTTAAGGAAAGTATTGATTATAGAAATTGGAAAATTTTAGTCTGTTCAAAAATAAAAATGCACGTTAATGACAACACACCCCTAAATCCACCCACGCCAAGTCGTGGTTTACGACTCTCCAGAGGGGACTTAATGCAATATTATTTTACGAGTGTATTTCCTAACCTGACAGTATTTTGAAGGGGTACTTAATATTAATTAACAATTGTTAATAGCCGATGGTCAATTGTTAACGGTGACTAATGATGGTACAAACAATACGATTATGTGACGGAGAAGAATTTGGAGAGGCGGATGGATATTGGGAGTAAGGCGAGTACAAGCAAGCCGTAACCCCATCCTGCGAAACCTGCGGAGAGAGAGGCATCAAGAATGATGAGGGAGATGATTCCTGCACGGACTACTTTTTTTATTTGTGCCGGGGTTGTGTTTTTCTTTGCTTGCAGGAGAGGCTTGTATATCACAATTGTAAAAAGGAGCAAGAACGGGAGAGATACTATGACTGTAAATGAAGGTAGTATCGAGAGTGACAAAGAGGCGAGGATGACGATACCATAGAGAATGATTGTTCGTTGAATTGTTTTGGTTGTTCCGCCGTGTACTTCTTCCCGGCTAATCATTGTAATGGTGGTGATGTACAGTGTGGGTATTAAGACGAGCATCCATACATTGGAAATATTTTGAGTGGAGGCTGTTAATCCGAAGAGAAGGTTTAAGCCTCGGCAGATTCCCATATTGAGTGGTCCGAAGGATTGATGTTTTCCCCAACTATCATATAGCAGAGCAAAGACTGCGATAGAAAAGGCAACTATCATGCTCGTAACACTGACGTAACTTGCTGAAGCGATACCGATAATGAGTAAAGCAGATGCAAATATGGTCGCATTGCGTTTTGATATTTTACCTGAGGGGAGTGGACGTTCAGGGCGTTCACGTTTGTCGAGTTCAAGATCAAAAATATCGTTGAAGATAATGCCACCTGCATAGAGGCATGAGGATGCAAGGAGGAGGAAGAGGAGAGGTATAGGTTGTGTTATTGAAAAGAGCCCACCGTAAAATCCTGTGCTCCTAATGGCTAATCCTGATACAGAGAATCCGAGGAGGATATCTGCCATCGCTGTGAGGATGTTTGCAGGGCGGGCGAGTTTTAGGTAGTTAAACAAGCGGTGGCCTTGTTGATGATGATGTGTACTTAATTACTCTCTCGATTTTCATGGTAGGGGATTGCCACGCCACGCTAAAGCGTGGCTCGCAATGACTTTAGGTTTTTATTTTGTTATGCTTGGAGGTGTGAGTTCACCTCGTGGTTTTTGGTCGCCGCGGAGGACTGTGTTTGTTGAGAATTTATCGTATGGGTTGACCGGTGCCGGGTTTAGCCAATCAGCTTCATTCATTTGTCCGCTTTGGCTGAAAGCCGTGAGAGGATTCAAGTAGCAAACTTTTTTTACATCTTCCAGAGCAATGCCACGTTCGAGCATCATATCTGCTGTTTTGGGGACTGAGAGCGGATCGCTGACACCCCAATCTGCAGAACTATCGACAATGATACGCTCAGAGCCGTACTGACGAACGATTTCTGTCATTCGTTCACTTCCCATTTTGGTGTGGGGGTAAATGGTGAAGGCAGTCCAGAAGCCTCTATCGAGGACTTCTTTCATTGTTTCTTCATTGTTATGATCTACAATGACCATTGAGGGGCTTACTCCGTGTTCGATGCAAATATCCATACTACGCGAAGTTCCTGTTTTTTTGTCGCGATGCGGTGTGTGAATTTGTATCGGTAAATTCATTTCCTTCGCGAGTTCAATTTGAAGCCGGAAATATTTTTCTTCTGTTTTTGTTTGGTCATCGAATCCAATTTCACCGACGCCCACAACTCCTTCTTTGCAAACAAAGAGAGGGAGAAGTTCCATTACACGCTCAGCGACTTGTTCATTGTTTGCTTCTTTGGAATTGAGTCCGATAGTACAATAATGTTTAATACCGAAATGACTTGCACGGAATCGTTCCCATCCGATAAGACTGCTGAAATAATCTTTGAATGTTCCGGATTCGGTTCTTGGTTGTCCCATCCAAAATGCGGGTTCAATGATTGCTACAATACCTGCACGACGCATATTTTCATAATCATCGGTAGTTCGCGAGGTCATGTGAATGTGTGAATCGATAAATAATAAATTATGAGTATTCATAAGAGAGGGTTTCGTAAGTTCAATGAATTATATGCGAGCGTACCATTGGTCTGCTACTGTTTCCCAAGTAACGGGATTGGCAACCAATGATTGACGCAATTCTTGTTTTGATGTTATGAGGGCTAGACCTGACGGAATAGGACACCCATCTAATGCAAGCAATCCTGCTTGTTGTTGAAGAGTATCGGATATATTCAACACTTTTGTTAGGTCAGTGATGAATCGTTCTTCATGTTCAAGGATAAATGGGGTAACAAGACGCCATACTTCGGGTGTTACCGTACGGCCTGCCGCCCACCGTTCATGAGCAAAATCGGAGAGCATGAGGGCAAGGTGAACATTGGCGCGTTTATCGAGTTGCCAGATTTTATAAAGGGGACGACCGATAAAGACTGATTTTAATACCATCTGATTCCATGCTGATTCAGAAAGAAATTCAGCCGGATATGGATTTTGTAAGACGATAGAATCAAACACGACAACCATATTTGTTCGAATCCCTTCAGCTGTTCGGTCTTGAAACTCAGCTGGATAAGGGAGAAGGGGAAGGCTTGAATACAATGCAACAAGTTCGCCAACATCAGCAACACTGAACAATGATTCTATGGTTTTTTTGTACTTAGCGCTATCAGTTTGAGGAATATTCAGAAGGAAAAAGATTCGAGTAATTCTATCAATAGACCAATCAAAAGGCTGCCAACCAAATTTAAGTTTGTTGGCAAGTTCTTTTTCTAGAGGAGTGAAGAGGACGTTAGATTTACCAACAAAACGCGGAGCCATACTAAATACTCTTGGGATATTTTTTTCCCATTCATTGCCTTGCAATTTGGTTAATGATTGGTTAACCCAATCAAGTCCGGCGGGTGTAACAGTTTTTGCAATGAGAGAGTAAAGAAAGGATGAAATTTCTGATGTATGGGATTGTGTCTCTGAATCGATCATAGGTTAATAATTTTATTACCGGTTCTGTTGGATCTCTTTGGGTGATACTGCGTTTTTGAAGCATTATTACAATGAATGAACACACATGGCTACATAAATAAAAACAAGATGGCGCTATAGCTGTGTGCCAATTAATTTTCCGTGTTTAATATAAGAATAAAAAGGAAGAATAGTAATTGATTTTTTAAACTGAAATATAGGGTAAAAAAAATGAAAAGAGCAGAAACTTTTTTGATTGCACTTTTTCGTAGAAAACTTCAAAAAGGTGTTCAAGTATTAGGAAGTATGCGGCATGAACGTTAATACTTAAATGTATCAATGTTAGATAAATATGGCTCAAACCTTGATTTTCATTCACTTTTTACTTACTATTCGTTATCAGTTAGCACGCCCGTTCTTTTAATCCATGAACATTTCCAAGTTACATGGATTAAAAAATTCAATGGTTCAAAAAAATAGAGCTGTCTTCATTGTAGAGTTAACGTAGTACAACCGATCATTTTGGTTGTAACAATGAATCTCAACAACCAAGAGTAAACAAAGAATTTATTTTTTTAGAATATGAGAGAGTATAGAAAGCCATATTAATGAAATTAATATATACTCATGTTATACTTTAGTGTACAAAAGATATTCTTTTCGGTTCATGAACTATCTAAACAACCGTTAGAACTTTTAGCTGAAGGACCTCCACAAACCAACTGCGAATCTTCAACTCGTTCATTATTCCTCATCAAACCTACTATGGAAAAATATTTACTATTTATTTTATCTGTTTGTGTATTCGGGTGTTTTGGAATGACCCTGATTGCTCAGGAAGACAATACATTTTCTTCTGAAGTATCGCTCGATTCATTGTTAAATATAAAAATCAGTACTGCATCAAAGTATGAACAACTCATAGGAGAAGCGCCTGCATCTGTAACAATTGTAACAAGCGGAGATATCGAACGTTATGGTTACCGTACACTTTCGGATATTCTTGACCATGAAAAGGGATTCTACACTTCGTATGATAGAAATTACAACTACGTTGGTGTTCGCGGATTCGGCAGACCATCTGATTACAACAATCGATTGCTTTTATTATATGACGGACACCCTATCAATGAAAATGTTTATGGCTCCGCTTCAATTGGAACAGATTTTCCCATCGCGATAGAACAGATTGAACATATAGAAATAGTTCGAGGACCCGGTTCGGCACTTTACGGCACCGGGGCTATGTTTGCTGTTATTAACGTTATTACCAAAAAAGGAAATACTATCGATGGAACCCGTCTTTCGGCTGAAATAGGAAGTTTTGGACGAAGGCAGGGGTCATTCCAATTCGGGAAAGAATGGGAATCGGCAATAGATTTCTCGTTATCAGGTATCATAGCTGATAATACGGGGGAAGATTTATATTATCAAGAATATGACAACCCTGCGACAAATAGAGGCATAGCGCAAGGATTGGATTGGGATAAATATTTCGGGTTCTATAGCCGTGTCTCGTATGATAACATATTTGTTAATGGATATTTAACACAGCGAAGCAAAGGCACACCCAGTGGAATGTACGATAATAATTTTAATGATGGCAGGGCGAAAACAATTGATAACTTTGCCGGTATCAATGCCCGATATGACGCAAAAGTAACAAGCGCACTAGCGTTGAGCGGGACGTTAGGGTATCAATATTATTATTATTCAGGGGATTTTCCCATTCAAGATTTGCAGGTTGAGACAGCAATAGGAAAAAGAATATGTGCAGAAGTAAGGATGCAGTTGGATATTCAGCCTGAACACCGTCTTACAATTGGATCTGAATATAATAATAATATTCAATCCGAGATAGAGGAGAGGAATGCAGGCATTGTATATTATGATGGTGATTATCCTAATACAATCTTTTCTATTTACGTAGAAGATGAGTATCAAATCTTTAACAATTTTTTTCTTACGTTAGGTGTACGGCATGATCGATATTCATCGGTAGGAAGCGCAACCACACCAAGAGGCGCGCTCGTGTACAGTTTTTTTGACAGACAATCGACATTAAAATTTCTTTACGGAGAAGGATTTCGTGCGCCAAGCAGTTATGAATCGTATTATACTGATTCGCTGAGTTATTATAAAGATAATCCGAATCTTCACCCTGAAAACATTCACACCTGTGAGATCGTGTTCGAGCAGAGATTAAGTGAAGCAGTGCAGGGCACCATTTCCTATTATTATTACGATATGGATAACCTTATTGATGTTTGGATAGATCCTTCGGATTTATTTTATCAATATAAAAATTTAGAAGATGTGATAGCGAATGGTTTTGAGGCTGAACTGAAAATCCGATTAGACGGAGGCTTTCAAGGTAAAGTGAATTATGCATATCAACGTGCTGAAAACGATCAAACGGGTGAAAAACTTTCCAATTCTCCACAACACATTGCCAATGTAGGGTTTTCATATCCGTTCAATTCAGCATTTACAGCCGGTATGGAATTTCAATATCAATCGGAACGATTGACAGTATATGGAACGAACACTCCTGCATTTTTCTTGAGTAATATTCATTTGCGCGTCCAGCAAAAAAATGGGCGATTAGGAGCGGGGTTATTCATATCGAATGTATTTAATGAATCTTATTCGCATCCTGCAAGTTTGGATTTTAAGCAAGCGGGTATTCCGCAGGATGGCAGAAGTTTCAAACTCAATGTATGGTTGAAATTCTAAGACACATCGAGTGAAGTACTTTTTGAACCATATAGAATTAAGTAACCGATTGATGAGAATGCTCGTCATAGCAGTATGCCTTTGCTCGGTTGTTTATTCACAACAAGATATTCCGGTTCCTGTTCAGGTGCAGGTCCCTATCCTTATGAAGGTTCTTAGTTTTAACAGGTCGATGAATGACGGTAATAAAAAAAATATTGTGGTTGGAATTTTGTATCAAAGAGGTGTAAGAGTATCGAATGTGATGAAGGATGATTTTACTCGTTATGCGGAAAAGAGTACAACGTATAAAATCGGTGGTATAGCGGTACGTTGTATTGCTATTGATTTAGAGGAGGTTAAAAATGTGAGTGAATTTTGTTCAAAGAACAACGTGAATGTTTTATATGTTACTTCGATACGTTCTTACGCGATAGAAGCAATAACGGCAATCAGTAGAAATGATGATATTCTTACTATGACAGGGGTTCCTGAATATGTTGAGGAAGGGATATCTGTTGGTATTGGGACACGTGGAGAGAAGCCACAAATAATAATAAACCGAACTGCGGCAAAAGCAGAGGGAGCTGAATTCACCGCTCAATTACTGAATCTTTCCAAAATAATTGAATGATTGTATGAGTCGTTTTAAGGGATATTCAATAAGAACAAAGTATGCGGTAGTTGTCTCCATGCTCATATTCTTTATAGCTTTATTTATTTATGATTATTTTCCTTCAAAGTTAGCACGAAGGGAATACCGAGGTACAGTAGCAAAAGCACAGGTTATTGCTCAGATGACGGGGTTTACAATTCGTCCTGCTTTAGTGTTTGATGATAAAAAAGGAATTGAAGAGGGAATTGAAGCGGCAAAACTTAATGCTGATGTTTTGTACTGTATCGTTGTCGACGATTCAGGAAATGTCGTTGCAGAATTTCGTCGTAATAATCGTTTGGGGATACGAGAACTTCTTCTAACTGTTGATAGCACAATATCGGAAGATGGTCTTATTTTTCATTCTATTGTGAATATTAATCATAACGGGCAACGGTTCGGAACACTATATATGGGGATGTCGTTGGAAGGTCTTGTTCATGATCTTGAGAGAAGCCGAAGTACAACATTGTTGGTAAGTATTGTTGTTTTACTTCTCGGTGTGACAGTTGTTTTCGCTGTCAGTACAGTTATAACAAAAAATTTACGGCACATGGTACAAACGGTAGAAGATGTCGCTCAAGGAGAATTTACAAAACATGCCAACGTACAATCACATGATGAAGTAGGGCATTTAGCGGAATCATTCAATATCATGATTGATAAATTGCAAGAAGCGAGAGCCGAACTTGAAGCAGTTAATAAAACATTAGAGAGCAGGGTTGATGAACGAACGATAGCATTACAAAACGAGATTAAGGAACGTCGGAAGATTGAAGAACATTTAATTCATGTTCAACGAATGGAGACGATAGGGCGATTAGCAGGAGGCGTTGCCCATGATTTTAATAATATCCTTGGTATTTTATTAGGCCATGCCTCGCTTTTACGAATGGGATCGATGGATACTACCGACGTATCAAAATCGCTTGACGTTATTAACATGACGATACAACGAGGTGCGGCATTAGTAAGGCAATTGTTAACCTTTGCCAGAAAAACAGATACCGTCCTTGAACCGATTAATATCAATGATATTATACTTGAGATTCATAGCGGCGTGTTAGGGACATTTCCGAAAATGATTACATTCGATTTACAGTTAGCCGGCACATTACCAACCATCAATGCAGATCATAACCAGATACATCAGGCATTATTAAATTTGTTTGTGAATGCACGAGACGCGATGCCTCAAGAAGGCATACTGAAGGTCTGTACAAAGACACTTCATGGGACTGAATTGAAACAACGATTCCATGATGTTAAGGACGAGGAGTATGTCTCTATTGAAGTCAGTGACAATGGAATGGGTATGGATGCTGCAACGCGGGAAAGAATCTTTGAACCGTTTTTTACAACAAAAGAACTTGGTAAAGGGACAGGATTGGGGTTAGCTGTTGTGTATGGTATCGTCTCGAATCATAACGGCTATATAGAAGTACATAGCGAGGTTGGAAAGGGGACAACATTTACCATGTACTTCCCAACGATTGCAGATAATAATTTACCGGTTGTGGATACTGTTCGTCGGTCAATTCCCGGTGGGAATGAAACGATTTTATTGGTTGAAGACGAAGCGGACTTACTTGTAATTTTGCAAATCATTCTGGAAAATCACGGGTACAAAATTCTCAAGGCAAAGGATGGAGAAGAAGCTATTCGCGTGTATTATGAACGACACAACGAAATCGACCTGATTATTACCGATATGGGATTACCTAAGCTGGGCGGATTGGAAGAATTTATCGCTCTAAAAGCAATTTCACCAAATGTTAAGGTAATTTTTGCAAGCGGTTTCTTTGATCCGGCTATTCGCGCTCAATTGATTCATGAGGGTGGGTCAGCGTTTGTTCAAAAGCCGTATGAGGCGAGTGAAATTTTAATCAAAATAAGAGAAGCGCTGGATACTAAAATACAATATTAGTGGTTGCTAACTCTTTATCTTGTTTGAAAATAGCTCAGAGTTATTTACCTTGTAGAACTTAATGCCATGGTACATAACTCTTCTGTGAAACAAACCGGTACATTAAAAAAGCTCTCGCTTATTCTTCTGTTTATTGTTTTACTTCCAGCGTTGTTTTATTCAGCGTATGAAGTCAATGCAATCAGCGCATCGGAAGAACTTATTGCCTCGATGTACAGACGACAGCTTGATGTCATACTTTTCTCTATAAATCAGTATGCTTGGGATATTACCAATAATTGGGCAACTACTCTTAATGCCCTTCTGAGTGAGAATAGCCATGTTTCTACTGATTCACTTGATCGTGCATTTCAAAAATATTTATTAAGAAATTCATCTGTACAACAGATTGTTGTAACGGATACACTCCTTCAGAATTTCAACTCCCATATACGTTCTCAAAGTTCACAGCCGATTGGCTTTTCCGATACAGTTATCCTTACCAATTTGCGAGCGAATAAGGATAAGTTAGAAAGGTTATTGAGTTTCCAACGGAATGAGTACCGTAAACTTGAACCTATCCAAATAGGAGATTCATCCAATAGTTTAGCGTTAGTATTTGTTGCAAGCGATTGGAATGACCGTAAGATGTTTGTCACCATGCTATTGAATGAACAGGCATTTATACGGGAAGCTCTTTCCGCAAAACTTCAGGAATATGCAGGTGAGGAATTTGTTCTGGGTATTTACCGGGAAGGGGAAGAACAGAATGTAATTTCTACTTCGGAACTATCTCCGAAACAATTTAAACAAAACAAATCATTATGGATATTTCCCGATTATTTATTGGGGATATCATTACGTGGGAGTTCTGTAGAAGAATTAACGCAATCGCGATTTTATCGTAATCTTATCCTCATCTTTCTAGTTGATTTCATTCTAATTGTTGGCGTTTGGTTTGTGTACAGGAATATACGAAGAGAACTCGACCTTGTTCGCCTTAAATCCGATTTCGTATCGAATGTATCGCATGAGTTGAGAACTCCGCTTTCATTGATTCGTATGTACACAGAAACGTTAGAGATGGATAGAGTGAAGAGTGAGGAGAAAAAGAAAGAGTATTACACAACAATTCTTCAAGAAACGGAACGATTAACACGGTTGATTAATACTATCCTTGATTTTTCAAGGATGGAAGCGGGGAAAAAGCAGTATACATTTACTGAAATTCAATTGAATGATATTGTAACGAATGTTTTAGAGACATACACATCGCATTTTGAGACTGAAGGGATACAACCGGTTGTGCTCATGGATGACACAATTGATACAGTACATGGCGATAAAGAAGCGATTCAGGAGGCTATAATGAATATTCTGGATAACGCGATTAAATACGGAGGGAAGGAAAAATATCTTCGAATTAGTACCGGAAAAAGAGGAGATGGAATTTTTGTGGAAATTGAAGATCATGGAATCGGTATTGCAGTAGAGCACCATAAGAAAATATTTGAAAATTTTTATCGGGTTTCAGGCGCGCTTGTGCATGATGTGAAGGGGAGCGGTATCGGGCTCTCCATCGTGAAACATATTATGGATGCCCACCAAGGGAAGATACATATTACAAGTTCGCCGGGGAAGGGGAGCACGTTCAGTTTAGAATTTCCGGTAAAAAATACGACAACTCATTAACAAAAGACTATGAAAACAATTCTTATTGTAGAAGATGATCCGAAGATGCAACTCGGATTGAGAGATAATCTGGAACTTGAGGGATATGATGTTGATGTTGCCTCTGATGGAGAAGCGGGACTTGCTAAAATAACAGAAGAATGTTATCAACTCATTCTTCTTGATGTGATGTTGCCGAAAATGTCCGGGTTTGAGGTATTGAAAAAAGCACGTGAAAAAGGTTTGCAGACTCCCGTTATTATGCTGACATCAAAAAGTGAGGAGATTGATAAAGTGCTTGGTTTGGAGCTTGGCGCGGACGATTATATTACGAAGCCATTTAGTTTGCGCGAACTGCTTGCACGAGTAAAAGCAGTTTTACGGCGGAACGAGTCAGCGGGCAGTAGACAAGAAGTGGAACATATTACTCTGGGTAATGTTGAGATTAATTTTACTACCTATACTGCTGTGAGAAATAAAAAATCGATTGAGATGACACCGAAGGAATATGAGATATTAAAATTTTTATGGAATCATAAGAATGAAACGGTGAGCAGGGATCAATTGCTGACGAGTGTGTGGGGTTATGATGAAGCGATTAGTTCGAGAACAGTGGATAATTTTATTGTGAAATTACGGCAAAAGATTGAGGCGCATCCTGCAACGCCAAAGTTTATTATTACTATTCACGGGATAGGGTATAAGATGGTTGTGTAAGTGGGGGGGATTCCAAAGCCTTTGTTCTGTGGTTGGGGATTGTGGCAAAGCCATCTCTTTGGGGCTTCAGGCTTACACCATAATCCATGTTGGCGTAACCCTTCGCAATAACAGCAACTTTTTATTGGTTTTGTGACAATTTTTTACAATTCGTGACGAGAAAGAGACATCTTTCACAATTTATGGTCGTAACTTAGGTAAGAAACAACAGACAGTTTACACAACCATATAAAAAAGGAACACGTCATGAAATCATATACAATACCAATAGCGATCTTAACCTTAGTTCTTTTAAGCACAAGTTATGGACAGAAGTATTTTCCTGAACAAACAAGTTACAGTGCAACAAAAATAGAAGTTGCGGCAAAACATTATTTCCACAGTCTTGATTCGGAAAACGAGGGAATTATTATATCAGCCCTTGCCCAAATCGGACGGATGAAATTATATTTCCCGGAAGAAAATTTTACCGAACTTGAGAAGAAAATTGAAGATTTATCAATCAACGGGCCAACAACGAACATCCGATATAGAGCATTTTTAGTGAGCAACCTTTTTCATAATCCTGCAACATTTGCATCAATCTACGATGCCACGTTTGAAGATAGCGATGCCTTATTCACTGCTTTATCGGATAGATTGAATACAACGCTTCTTGGTTCTAACAGTCCCCGCTAAGGTAGGGAATATGACAATGCGACCGAAAACAAATATATTATTATCGTTTATACTCATGCTTCTGTTCTTCTGTATGTCCGATGTATCGCACGCAGAAGAATGGAAGCAGTTGTTTGGTTTGCGCGGGAAGTGGAAATTCGAAATCGGCGATAATAAGAAGTATGCAGAACAACACTTTAATGACAGTAAATGGGAAACAATTTACGCTCCTTCTCCATGGGAAGATCAAGGATATCCGGGATATGACGGGTACGGATGGTATAGAAAACATTTCAAGTCATCACCGAACTGGCAGTATAAAACACTTTCGCTTCAGTTGGGGAACATTGATGATGTAGATGAAGTGTACCTGAACGGACATTTGATAGGGAAGACAGGGCAGTTCCCACCATACTATAGAACAGCGTATGATGCCAATAGAGTGTATACATTTCCATCGATGTATTTAAGCAGTGATGGGGATAATATAGTTGCAATACGAGTTTATGACCAAGAGTTGGGCGGAGGAATGTTGAGAGGCAATTTAGGTGTGTATGAAGATATTGAGGCATTACGTGTTGATATAACGTTGCCTGCTGTTTGGAAGTTTGCAACAGGTGATGATCCTGAATGGAGATCGCCTGAACTGAAAGAAACCGATTGGGATAGTTTACTTGTTCCTGCATTTTGGGAAAATCAGGGTTATACGGATTATGATGGGTTTGCCTGGTACCGGGTACATTTCATAGTACCTAATGATTTTAAAAATGAGAAATTGATTCTTGTGTTGGGTAAAATAGATGATTTTGATGTAACGTATCTCAATGGTCAGCAGATAGGGAAGACCGGCTCGATGGTGAACAGGGAGAATAATATTCCGGGTTCAAATGAGTACGGTCAACTACGAGAGTACTATATTCCAAAGGAATTGATTCATTTTGGCGGGGAGAATGTACTAGCAGTTCGCGTCTATGACGGTTTTAAGGATGGGGGAATTTATTCCGGTCCGATTGGGATAGTAGAGCAGAATACTTTTTTGAAGTGGCAAAAGCAAGAGAAGAAAAAAAATAAGCCATATATTTTTGATTGGTTGTTTGATTGAAGTTGATGTAAAAATTCAAATATCTAAATCCGAAAACCTAAATCACAACCTCAACCCTATCATTTATGGCTAATTTCCAATGTTTCAAGTATTTTGATTCGTAATTTGTTTAGGATTTCTTAGCGTAACACTTTATTTTGTGTAACATTTGTTACTTCAAATACCAACGATTATTATATTAAAAAAAATACAATTATGGCAGCATTAGATTCTTACAACTGGTTTATCCAAACAAACATTGCAACACGAACAGAAGAGATTAACACGACAATAATACTGCAACGTGATTACATGCTTACGTTACGGAATGAGGATGAGCGCGAACGCTATGTTAAGGAAGCAACGAAGGAGTTGAATGAGATGATGAAGAAAGGGAAAAAGTAGTCGCATTTTCGATTTTAGAATTTAGATTTTGGAATGTTGATTGCTGAATTTTAATTCCAGATAAAAATAATAGCATTTATCAATTTAGTTACTACCACAGAGATATATTCTGTGGTTTTGTTTTTTAGCACAATGATATTGTAATCAGATTGTTTTGTATGAATTAATTCCTACCTCAAATTTAAAAAATTTTTTTCGCTCACCTACCAAATTCTCTCTCACATTTGAAACAGTTTCACCCACTTTTTTATTAAGTATGAAAAAGTAAGTGATGAAAAATTCAACACGAAAAATTAAAGTTGCTGAATATGTTGTGAAAAAGCAATGCTACTAAAGCACTCTCATTTGGCATTATATTTGTAATAGTCGCAATTGAATTTTTCGAAAGTGTTTTAGTGCAATTAACAATGACAGGTGAATACGCAGTACGAGCGATGCTTGGTTTATCCAAGTTACCGTATGGAACCGTTGCGCATATCCCTGATATTTCGAAGGAGTGGGACATTCCTGTAAGTTTCCTGAGAAAAATTATCACGCTTCTTGCCAAAGCAGGACTCGTTCACTCGCAACGTGGGAATAATGGCGGTATCAGACTTGCCATTTCACCGGAGAAATTAACATTACTTGATGTGATTGAAGCAGTTGAGGGAAAGATTTTCCTCAACAAATGTTTAATCGGTCATCAATTCTGTGAGCGTTCCATGTATTGTTCTGTTCATATAGTTTGGTGCGAGGCACAGGATGCCTTAAAACAAATACTCAATAAACGCACCTTAGCAGAACTTGCATTCCTCAACACAGCACGACAAGCACAAGTGGAAAGTACACCTGTTGCTTTAGTAAATCAACCGTCAACTCAATTTCGTAATGCGTCGTAATTATGTCATCGCATAAATTTCATATAGAAATCCCTGATATAGAATACTGGCAGAGACAGGTAAAATGCCAATGGGGTTGTCCTGTCAGAACGGATGCACGCGGGTATGTCATCGCTATCGCCGAAGGGAGATATTTAGATGCTTATAAACATGCGCGTGGACCTAATCCATTTTCATCTATTTGTGGTCGAGTGTGCGGTGCGCCGTGCGAAGTTGAATGTCGTCGCGGAAGTATTGATGAATCTGTCACTATCCGCGCACTCAAACGATTTGTAACCGAACAATTTGGTGTAGAAAGTGGTGACCCTGCTTCAACAATCCAATACTCAACAGCAAGAAGGGATCCGAATAATCCTAAAAAGGGAACAAAGATTGCCATCATCGGTTCCGGTGTTGCGGGAATGACTGCGGCGCATGATTTGGCGTTATTAGGTTACAACGTTACCGTATTTGAAAGTGATGGTGTTGCCGGTGGTATGTTAATGACCGGCGTTCCCGTGTACCGTTTGCCGAGAGAATTAGTTCAGGCAGAGATTCAGGCAATTCTCAGTCTGGGTGTTGAACTCCGATTGAATACTACGGTTGGAAAAGATATAACAATTCCACAGATGCGAGAGCAAGGATTTGAAGCTATTCTTATAGCCGCAGGATTACAGCGAGGGCGCGGAATAAAAATAGATGGTTCTGATGCAGATGGCGTAGTAAGTGGTATCGAGTTTTTGAAACAGGTTAATCTTGGTCAAAAAGCGCAGATTGGCGAACGAGTAGTTGTTATTGGTGGCGGTAATGTTGCATTCGACGTAGCACGTACCGCAGTCCGTCCTAAGGGAGAACATTACAGAGCGGAAGCAAAAGATTTTTATGAAGCGACCGATAGTTCGCGAATGGCAATACGTACCGGAGCAAAGGAAGTTCATCTCGTTTGCCTTGAGTCGCGTGAAGAAATGCCTGCCGATGAAGTTGAAATTCATGAAGGGCAAGAAGAAGGTGTTGTATTACATACCTCACGAGGTCCTTTAAAAGTTGTTGTTGAAAATGGTAAAGTGAAGGGACTTGCCACTCGAAAAGTTAAATCTGTTTTTGATGAAAACGGCAGATTTAATCCTGTTTTTGATGAAGAACCGGGTGAAATTATTCCTGCCGATACAATTATTCTTTCTATCGGACAATCTGCAGATCACGGGTTCTTGAAAGATTTCCCGGATCTCAAATTGACTCCCGGCGGATTAGTTGAAGTGAATCCTGTAACGAAGCAAACAAGCGTGCCATATATTTTTGCTTCCGGAGATGTCGCTGAAGGGGCAAAATTATTCATCAACGCAGTTGCATCAGGCCAACGAGCGGCGGTATCGATTGATGAATTTTTACGTGGCAAAGAGCTTGCAGAAGAACGAAAAGGATTTTTCGAACTACCTGTTTTGCATGAAATGACAGAAGGATATTTACAGTTAGACAGAGTAAATCCCCCTGTTATTGAAGTAGGACAGCGTGTCAGTTCGACGAAGATTATTGAAAATAATTTTGAAGAGAGTGTAGCTTGCGAGCAAGGTTCACGGTGTTTGAAATGTCACATCGATACCATTTTCAACGGAGAGTTGTGTGTAATGTGTAACGGTTGCGTGGATGTCTGCCCGACGTATTGCCTTGCGCTTGTGCCGTTGAGTCAAATTGAAATAGAACCACAGCTTGGACAATTATTTGCCGAACGATATGGTTTTGATGTCCGCTCGCTTGCAGAAACAGAAGGATACCAAACATTAAAAAATATCGGTTCAGCTATGTTAAAAGATGAAGAACTTTGTATCAGATGCGGTTACTGTGCAAAGCGATGCCCAACGAATGCCGTAACCATGGAACATTTTTCTTATCAACAACAATACATGATGGTGTAAAACTCCTATGATGATCTCAATATACTTTCTCATTTTTCTCAGCTTAGTATTAGGCGGGATATTCGCGTATGCGTTCGTATGGGCGGCGAAGACAAATCAATTTAAAGATATCGAAGAACCCAAGTATCAGATGATGCGTTCAGAAGATTAACAGTAGATCGAACCGGTAAAAGGATAAGACCAATGAAGAAAAAACATGTAAGAACCCAACAACCCGAAATTGATCGGCGAAAATTTCTCTCTGCTCTTGGATGGGCAGGAGTAGGACTTTCTGCCGCAGTTGCCGCGCTTGGCAATTTACTGTATTTGAAACCTGCTGTCGATTACGGTCCGCCGACCTTAATACGTGCGGGAAAACCCGATGATTATAAAGAGGGCATCAAAGAAGTAATGGCTGATGAGCGTATTGCGGTAGTGCGCGATAAACGCGGATTTGCGGCAATCTCGATTACCTGTACACATCTTGGATGTACGGTACAAACATCGGATGCAGGATATGAATGCCCTTGTCATGGCAGTCAATATGATAACGATGGATTTGTGACAGGTGGTCCCGCCCCACGTCCGTTGGATTGGTATCAGGTAAGTGTGGCGCCGAACGGTGAACTTGAGATTGATAAAACAGCGAAGGTAGCTCCGGGAACGTTTTTTAAGGTGTAATTTACCGTCAGCTAAAGCTGACGGCAATAGATAGTCAAATAAAAACATTTTATAGCCGTTGCTTGTATGCAACGGAGTCATTAAACGAAAATAAATAACCATGAATGGCAATCAACCACAAACTAACACATCTATGATGGAGAGCTTCAAAGGATTTTGGAGAAACATTTATAGATCTATTTTCCGTTATGGGAAAATGCCGCAGGATGCTGAAGGACAGTCGTATGCAGTGTTTAATAATCTGTTTCTTCACATCCATTCGGTAAAAGTATCAAAACATTCGCTCCGCTTTACGTACACCTTTGGGCTCGGCTTAATTGCTACTTGTCTGTTTCTTGTGTTAACGTTTACCGGCGTGTGGTTAATGTTTTATTACTTCCCTTCAGCCACCGAAGCTTACAACCGTATGCTCGATTTACGTTCGTCAGTCGATTTCGGGTTCGTACTCAGAAATGTGCATAAGTGGGCGGCAGAATTGATGGTGGTATTTGTTGTCCTGCACATGGCAAGAGTATTCTTTACCGGCGCTTATAAACCGCCGAGAGAATTTAACTGGGTGATTGGAGTGATTCTTCTTTTACTCACTCTGGGCTTATCATTTACAGGTTATTTACTACCGTGGGATCAGTTGGCATTCTGGGCTATCACTGTTGGTACTGCTATTGCAGGATACGCACCGGTATTAGGTGAACCGATTCGTCAATTCCTATTAGGCGCTGATGTTGTTGGTCAGGAAGCCCTTGTGCGATTTTATGTTCTTCATGTAGTAATTCTACCCGGCATTCTATCGATTTTCCTGGCAATTCATTTCTGGAGAATAAGAAAAGATGGCGGACTTTCCCATCCAAGCGAAAATGAAAATTATGGAAAAGGAGGAAAACAATGAGAGAAGTAGATACCAAACATGTATTCCCGCCTGATCAGAAAAAGACATACGGGTTGATGGAATTAATGAAAGGCTCGAAGCCAACAGTCGGGTTACAACCTGATGATATGGTGTTTACGTGGCCCCATTTATTAATCCGTGAACTTGTGTTGTTTACGATTGTCGTTGCCGGTTTACTTATTGCTGCCTTTTATTTTAATGCGCCTTTGGAAGAAGTAGCAAATCCTAACCACCCACCGAATCCGGCAAAGGCGCCGTGGTATTTTCTTGGTTTACAAGAATTGGTGAGTTACTCGGCATTTGTCGGTGGTGTGGTGGTCCCTACTCTGCTTGTCCTGTTACTTATGCTTGTACCATTTATTGACAGGAAGAAGGTCGGTATCGGAATTTGGTTTGCAAAAGAACGTGCCCTTGCCAATGGAATATTTCTGGCATGTCTTCTTCTCATGTTAGCGTTAATTATTCTTGGAACGTACTTCAGAGGACCAAACTGGAGTTTTATTATTCCATGGGAAAATTAAGGGATTGAAATTATGAATGTCGGAACAAAAATAAAATTAGCACTTGTCCTTGGCGCACTCTTTTTCCTCATCGGTAATGCGTTTATTATTTATAAAAATTATCAAACGGAGTGGAGAAAGTATCAAGTAGAGTATTTAAAGATGGCGATTGAAAAATCAAGCGATCCCCAGATGAAAAGTATTCTTGATAAGCGTTCACCCCGGATCGAACAAGTTGTCGTAACAGGTTTTGGCCGTGAACGTGTTGACCGTTGTATTACCTGCCACATAGGTGTTGATGATGAGCGATTTGTTGATGCACCACAACCATTTACAACGCATCCGAAGATACCGGGTAATCATGCGTATCGTACGTATGGTTGTACAACATGTCACGATGGAAACGGCAGAGGATTATCGGTTGAAGATGCTCATGGTATGAAAGAGCATTGGATGGAACCGTTGTTGCATGGTGCAAACATCGAATCCGGTTGTGCGAAGTGTCATCCGTCTCCTTATTTAGCCGAGACTCCGAAACTTCGTCAGGGTGCGGATTTATTCCATAAAAAAGCATGTTACGGTTGCCATAAAATTGAAGGTGTTTCAACAGGAAAACTTGGTCCCGAATTAACAAAAGTAGGAACAAAGTGGCCCTTACCATATCTCGAAGAATCAATTGTACTACCGAAAGCAAATAACATTGCTTCAATAATGCCTACACTTGAACTGACTAAAGATGAGATAACTGCATTAGTTATTTATTTGAAGAGTTTGACAGGTGAAAATTTGGTGCTGGGGCCTGTAACAAAGTTTGAAGCAATGAAAGCATGGAAAGAAAAACAACCCGAAGAAGTTCCGGTAACTGTTGAATCAGGGAAATTGGTGTTTGAAGAAAAAGCATGTAATGCTTGTCATACGATAAACGGAATTGGTGGAAAAATCGGTCCGGATTTAAGCGTGTATGGTTTACAGCGTACAGAGGAATGGATTATTCAGCATCATATCAATCCGCGTTCACTCATCGGCGGATCAATCATGCCTGATTTCAAATATTCACAGACAGAATTGCAAGCCATTGGACTGTATTTGGCTTCGCTGAAAGAACTGACTGTGGATAACGCGACAATATATGCGCAAGGAACCAAGAAGTGATAGACTTCGGTCTGACATTTTTAACAGGCTTATTAACGAGCGCGCATTGTATCGGGATGTGTGGTGTTATCATTGTAGCGTATTCTACACAAGCTTCGTCCGGTGTATTACAACAGAGCAAGATGGCGGATACCTTATATCATCTGGCATATAATGGTGGAAGGATTCTTGCATATGCAATATTGGGCGCACTCGTTGGAACACTTGGAATGGCATTAGGTTGGTTGAAGGATGCCGGTGAATATATTTCTATCTTTGGCGGTATCATGATGATTATTTCAGGTATTGCATTATTAGGAATCATTCCTGTCTCTGCTAAAATTTCCCTTTTTGGTTCGAATAGTATTTTTACAAAACTGCATGCGAAATTAATCCGGCAAAAATCGTATGGCAGTAAACTTTGGTTAGGTTTTCTTACTCCTCTTCTTCCATGCGGTATGTTGTATGCTATGCTCGTAAAAGCGGGAACAACAGGGAATGCGATAAATGGAGCTTTAACAATGGGAGTGTTTGCTTTAGGAATGGCTCCATCGTTGTTTCTTCTCGGTACTGTTTCATCACTCTTAACGGCAAAGATGAGAAAGAACGGAGAGAAAGTAGCCGCAATCATTATTATTATCATGGGAGTGATGTTAATTCTTCGCGGGTTGCATATTCCCTATTTAAGTTGGTTAAGTTCTGAACAACACTGCCCTAACTGCGCATCATGATTAGGAAAAAATCTCTATGAACACTATGAAAACAAAAATTTGGTTAGCCTTTACATTACTTCTTGCACTTACAGCATTAGCAGTACTCAATAAAAATAAACTTCTCTACGCGCAGGAAAATACAACGCAGGGTCCTCCGATGACAGCAGAATCCATTAAAGCCGGAGAGACGATATACTTCGAATATTGCTCCGGTTGTCATGGTAGAAGAGCGGATGGAAGAGGACCGCAATCTTTGAATCTTGTTCCTAAACCACAAAATCTGAGGAACACTCAATTTGTTCGTTATCTGACCGATAACAGGATGTATGCATCAATAAGCGGAGGTGTGCGCGGTACAGCAATGCCCCCATTTGAAATGACAATTACTCCGGAAAAACGATGGCAGGTTATTCATTACATTCGTTCCTTAACTGCAGATGATACCTTAACGATTTCAAATGCACTTAGTTATCAACCTGTAAGTGATAGTGCAAAGAATCCGGTTTCACCGGATGCGACTTCGATAGCAGAGGGTTCGAAATTATATAAGAATTTTTGTGCAAGCTGTCATGGCACCAATGCAGACGGAAGCGGTGTTTTAGCGGCAAACTTAGTGCCAATGCCGAGAAATTTAGTTGCTGTCACATCGTGGGGGGAAAAACCCTTTATTGATTATATGACGGATTCGAGATTATATAATTCGATAACGAATGGTGTTCCGGGAACATCAATGCAACCATGGATCAGTGTTATGACCGATGCACAACGCTGGTCTATCATTAATTTCTTAAGAGAGACTGCAAACAAAGAACGTGAAAAATCTCCAAAACAATAACATCAACGTATTCTAACGAAAGGAACCTTATGACTGTTGAACACGAAGACAAATCGGCACGATGGTTTATTTATACCTCCATTGTGTTCTTTTTGGTCACCATCACTGTCGGGCTAATTATGGCAATCAAGTTTATTTTCCCTGAGTTCTTAGGAGGTATGGGACCATTAAGCTTTGGCAGAATTCGCCCTATTCATACAAACGGAGTGCTTTTTGGCTGGCTATTAGCCGCGAACATGGGTCTCACGTTTTACGTTGTACCACGCCTCACCGGAGTTAAGCTCTTCAGTGAAAAACTTGGTATGGCAACATTATACATTTGGATAGTTGTTATCCTCGGCGCTGTTGTGACGTTAGCAATAGGTGACACACAAGCAAGAGAGTATCTTGAATTAAATATGGTGTTAGATATTCTTGTAACAATCGCATGGGTGATGTATGCAATTAACATTTTTGCAACGATTGCAAAACGAAAATACGATCAGATGTATGTAAGTCTGTGGTATTTGATGGGGACACTCTTCTGGACAGCGATTTTATGGATTGTGGGTAATCTTCCGGTGTATTCAGGCGTGAATGATGCAAACGTGAATTGGTGGTTCGGTCATAATGCAGTCGGGCTCATCTTTACACCGATGGGTCTTTCTATGGCATATTTCTTTATTCCGAAAGCAACAGGTAACCCGCTCTACAGTCATAAGTTATCAATCATCGGATTCTGGACGATTGCATTTTTATATATCTGGAACGGAGCGCATCATATTCTCTTTGGTCCAATTCCAACGTGGTTACAAACAGTTGCTATCTTATTTAGTATCTCGTTACTTATTCCGGTATGGACAGTTATTGCTAATTTCTACGGAACACTTCGCGGTAAATGGGCGCAAGGAAATTATATTGTAAAGTTTTTACTTGCAGGCACAACATTTTATTTACTTACCTGCTTCCAGGGACCGATGCACTCATTGAGAACGGTAAATCAAATCATCAGTAAGACAGATTGGATCGTGGGACATGCTCACATGGCGGTATTCGGAGCGTTCTCATTTTTTGCAATGGCGGGCATTTATTATTCATTGCCAAAAATATTAAAGAGACCTATTTTCTCCGATAAACTTGGAGAATGGCATTTCTGGTTATCATTTGTCGGATTCTTAGGTTTTGCCATCAGTTTATGGATTGGCGGATTTGTTCAGGGGTTACAATGGATGGATTGGACAATTTCGTTTGTTGATACCGTGAAGGCGATGTTCCCTTACTATCTTGTGAGAATGTTCTCTGGAATATTGATGCTTGTTGCTCAGGTGTTATTTGCCATTAATATCTTCAAAACGGTACGCTCCAATATTTCACTTCAACCATCAATCGCATAAGAAAGGAGAATACTCATGAAATTTGAATCAAAAGCAGTGTTACTCATCATTGGTATTGCCATCTTTACAGCGCTGGGTACATATTTTACCATGATTGTACCGTTGATGGATCCGGCACTCTCGACACCTGTTGCCAATGCAAAGGATTATACTCCGATGGAAGCACGCGGGAAACAAATCTATCAAAACGAAGGATGTTGGTATTGCCATACGCAACAAGTAAGAAATTTACTTGAAGAGACGAAACGCTACGGCATGGGTGAGGAAGAAACATTTAAACGTTTTGGTATTCGCACACTTATTCAGGCTCCTCCAACACAAGCAGGGGAATGTGTATACGATAAACCCCACATGCTCGGTACGCGACGGGCCGGACCTGATCTTGCTCGCGTAGGCGGAAAATATGACAATAGCTGGCATATTAATCATTTGCGCGATCCCCGCAGTACATCGCCGGGTTCATTGATGCCTTCTTATACATGGTTATTTGATAAAGCAGGGCAACCGACTCAGGATGCTATTGCATTAGTTGCATATTTACAAAAACTTGGAACCAATATCAATTGGCGTGAAGAGGGTGTTGAACAAGCAAAGAAAATTTCCGGCGTGACGACACCTGCCGCGGCACAACCAACCACAGAAGGAGCGACACAACAATGAGTACGAAAGATTTATACCAAGATGAAGATATGATGCATCAGGATCACGAACGCGGACCCGGATGGTTCTTAAAAATATCGTATATCGTGATTGCCATATTCTGTATTTATTATTTCTTTACCTACAAAGATTGGAAATCAAACTACGAACAACAGCAAGATCAGATTCAGGAACGGTTAAAGAAGTAGTTGTGATCAATTTCCATACATACAATTCAAAACGGCGGTTAGTGCAAATCCTGAGTACGGTTTTGACCATTATACTGCCGTTTTTTAATATTCTCCGTTTAGATATTCCTACCCTCCGGTTTTATTTCTTTAATAGCGTATTATGGGTAGATGAATTCTACCTGCTATTTCTTGTTGTGATGCTTGTACTATTCATCGTCATTATCTTTTCAATGATGTATGGGAGAATATGGTGCGGTTGGATGTGTCCGCAGACAGTTTTAAGCGAGCTTGTTCACTGGTTTGAGAAGAAAACGAAACGATGGTTTAAGGTACCGAAAACAGGCGGTACCATGATACGCCGTGTAGCAGCATACATGACTCTCTCGCTCGGTGTTACGGCGATTTCCTTTCTCATTTCATTGAATTTAACAGCATATTTTATTGATCCTTATGTGCTGATAAGCGATTTACTTCACGGTTCATTGGGGATTGTTACAGCAGGCATTCTTATCGGGTTAACGGCGTTGATGTTTGTTGACATCCTTGTTTGGCGTGAGAAATTTTGTACGAATGCCTGTCCGTATGGAATGATGCAAATGGTTTTTACTGATTCCAAGACACAGGTTGTACGGTATCAAACCGAACGGAGTGAAGAGTGTATTGAGTGTAAAGCATGTGTACGTGACTGCATGATGGGAATTGATATCCGAAAATCAGCATACCAGACAGAGTGCATACATTGCGGTGTTTGTGTCGATTCGTGTGAAACAATTTTGGGTAGATTAAAAACACCCTTACCTACGCTTATTTCATTTTCATGGGGCGAGAAGAATAAACAAGATACGTGGTATGAGAAGTTAGGTTTCGTTGATGCAAAGCGCTGGATTATTGTCGGTGTTGTTGTTGTTTATACAGTTGTCTTGTTTTCCGTTATTCATTTCAGACAACCATTGTCGCTTACCGCATCCGGAGATAGGTCAACATTATACCGAAAAGCTGAAAACGGTAAAATCATGAATGATTATATTGTTAAAATCTCTAATCGAAGTATGGATGACGGAGTATTCAAGTTAGGATGCGGCGATGTAAAGCTAACTCATGATAATTGCATACTCCAGTTAGATGAGAATCCGATTCAATTACATTCGCGTGAAGTTAAAACGTTTAAGCTAACGATAGCGACCGATGGAACTGACTTTCATCCCGGTCCTAATCGTTTATTTCTGGAAGCAGTGAATCTGAACAATAACGAGATTAAGACACAGGCAGAAATTGTGTTTTTTATGCCAGAACCTGAAGTGAAAACGGTAAATTAATCAGCTACTAATGACATAGTGATGTGTTTTCTACGGCGAACCACCCCCAACCCCTCCTCGTTCGAGGAGGGGAGATAGATTTAGCAAATCTGAAATGTCATTTTTACTATTTCGGGAAACTTGTTTTCTTATTTTCTCAGGGTGACGAGTCTGTTCCTTCTGAGACACCTCGAGTTAGTATAAGTTGGTAATCAAAATAAAGTGTTCTTTCATTATTTATTAAACAAATTTATGAAAAAAGTTATCTACGGTACAATAGCATTATTTGTGGGGATTCTTATTCTCACTATGATCATAGCGGAACAGCACCCTGTTCGAACTGTGAAATATGAAAAAGGTGTCATCTCCGAAACAAGCAAGTAACCGGTTCTTCTATTTCATTATCCGGTAGTTATGAATTCGGAAATACACCATTCGGTAGTTACGACCTGCAATCTTTGCGGATTGCATCTTCCCAAACATCCGCACAATATTACTTCAAACGGACAGGAATTTTTATTTTGTTGTTCCGGTTGCCGTCAAGTATTTGTCCTTCTCTCAGAAAGCGGTTTACTTGAGGGCGATTACAAAAATTCAGAGCTCTACCAAACAAGCCTTCGCCTTGGAATCATCGGTCAAGTAGATGATTCTCCCGCAAACAATACATTATCACCAGAATTAATAAAAGATGCAGAAGAACTCGTACTCCATGTTGACGGTATGTGGTGTTCTTCGTGTTCGTGGTTGATAGAAAAAGTGATCAGTGCAAAACCCGGTGTGGTTCAAACATGTGTTATCTATGCCTCGGATACTGCGAAAATTTATTACAAGCCTGAAGTTATAGCTCCCGATGCTATTTCAAAGGAAATAGCCAAATTAGGCTATACAACTTCATTACGGGATGCCGATTCAAAAGAACAATCCGGTGAAAAGAAAAGTCTGCTGATACGAATGGGTCTGGCTCTTTTTTTAATGATGAACATTATGTTCTTCAGTTATGTACTCTATATCGGATATTTCCAGGAATTAGCAACTGAAATGAGTTTTCTCGTTCCTTATATTTTACTTGGACTAACAATTCCTTCAGTATTTTGGTGCGGGTTACCCATTCACAAAAAAGCTTATCGGAGTTTAATAAACAAAGCGCCGACGATGGAATTACTTTTTTCCATCGGGATTTTTGCCGCGTTTTCGTTTAGTGTGATTGCAATAGCACTGGGGTATAATCATTATTATTTTGACACAGCGGCGAGTCTTGTGGCATTGCTTCTTGTAGGAAAATATATCGAACTTTCAGCGAAGCATAAAGCATCGGAAAATGTTAATCGTTTATACCAGATGTTACCGAAGAAAGTTCGGTTGAAAGTTATGGGGGATGAGAGACTTATATCGATTGAGAAATTGCAACTTGGTGACAGATTTATTGTTAAATCGGGAGAAAAAATTCCCGCAGATGGACGGGTAGTACTTGGGAGAGCGGTGGTTGATGAAGCATTACTTACCGGTGAATCAAAACCAATCGAGAAGAATGTTGGAGATGGTGTTGTTGCATCATCAATGAATGTTAACGGACAGATAGAAGTTGAAACTCTTCGTATCGGGAAAGAAACTGTATTATCGAATATTATTCAGTTAGTCGAGCAAGCTCTTTCTACTAAATCCCCGTTAGAGCAAATTGTTGATAGAATTTCACGTGTGTTTATTCCTGCAATTATTGGAATTGCTTTAACGACATCGTTGATTATGTTTGTTTGGGGTTCTGGTGTTGAGTTGGCTTTGTTACGGGGGATAACAATTTTAGTTATCGCATGCCCTTGCGCTCTTGGTATGGCAACGCCACTTGCTATTGCGGCAGGGATAGGGTATGCGGCAAAACGCGGGATATTAATCCGGGATGGGTCAGTCTTACAGAATGCGGCGAGAATAAATACTACCGTATTTGATAAAACAGGGACTATTACTGAAGGGAAGTTTGTTCTCCATCGTTGTAATTATGAGCCAATTTCATACGAGGAAGCATTATCATATCTGGGATCGATTGAACAAGCCTCAAGCCATCCCATTGCCAATGCAATTGTAAGCGCTTGCAAAGAGAAAAATATTACGCTTACCGAATCATCGGACATAACAATATCGGATGGAATGGGAATCACAGGGCGAGTAAACGGAAAAATGGTTGCTATCGGTAATGAAGAGTTTATTAAACAACAAGGCTTCGCAAAGGCAAAAATAATTAACGAACTCATTGAGCATGAAGTTGATAGCGGACGAACAGTTATTTTCTTTGGTATAGAGGGTTGGAGCACTGCGGGATATTGTTCTCTTGGAGATACCATAAAGCAGGCATCAAGAATAGCAGTGCAAACATTGCATAATGAAGGGGCAGAGGTTCATCTTCTTTCCGGTGATGGTGATCGGACAACTTCGGCAATTGCTTCGCTTGCAGGTATTACAACGTTTCGTGCACAAGCATTACCACAACACAAAATTGAATACATCAAAGAATTACAATCAGCCCATAATGTTGTTGCAATGGTCGGGGATGGAGTGAATGATGCACCGGCTCTCGCTCAAGCAGATATAGGATTTGCAATGGGTGATGGGACAGAGCTTGCAATTTCATCCGCTTCCGTTACATTACTTCGTGACGACCTTACTTTAATTCCTGAAACCATTGAAATAGCACGACGAACTGTTCGAACGGTTAAGCAAAATTTGGCTTGGGCGTATATCTATAATGCTGTAGGAATTATTCTTGCCATTTTTGGCTTATTAAATCCGTTGGTGGCGGCCGGAGCGATGTTAGCAAGCAGTCTTTCTGTTGTAGCAAATTCAATGCGCCTTCGTGAGCCCAAAGGAAAAACATTGGAAAAAATCATAGAAATACTCATCCCTTGGTGGGAACCTACCAAATAACTCTTTTGTTGGTTTCACATAATAGTTGAACTCTTGACCGACTTGTCTATTGTCGTCGACAATTTAAGGAAATCACAAAGTGAATTCCCTATTCAATAAAAAGAATGTTCAACTATCTTCAAAAATGTGCTTTGGAACATATCTTTTTCAGAGCAAAATACATATTATTACTTGATTTGATCAAAGATGGTAGCATTTTACCTTTTCCCTAAAAAGCGATTTTTTTGAAAAGTGGTAGTATAAGTCAAGGGGAATGGTTAAGAAATACTGGATTGTTTTAGGATTATGCTCATTTTACTGTGCGAATTTTGGCAAATAATAATTGGCAGTAATTTAGAAAGAATGATCTACAGTAAGAAAATTATGCCAATTTTCCGCTGTTTTTGAATGTATTTATCATTATAAAATATTTATTGGCTTTAAAGTCATATATGATTATATTTATGAATCATAAAAAATTACTATTGTTCTTAGAATGGAATTTTCCATTTCCACATCAGGCGTACATAGCTTTCTTACAACACAGGCATCAATTCTACCTCATCACCGTTTGATTATTGATCAATAGTTAAAACAATAATATATCGCAGATTGCAAAATAAATCCTTCACCATACAAATTGTTAGACAATTAAGGCATTTGTCATGAAAAATAAATTACAATTTATTCCTCTCGTCGTTTTATCTTTAATTCTCGTATTGAGCGCAACATCATTACCCGCTTTTGCTCAATCACTCAACTCAAATTTTGGTCCCTTAGTAGCGGCATTTACCGATATCAATGTGAAAATTGATTCAGGAAGCCAAAGCAGAGCTATATGGGGTGATTATGACAACGATGGAGATCAAGATATTGTTCAACAATATTATGATCTGAATGCCATCAATAATAATTACAGAACCCGTATCTATAGAAATGATGGCGGTGGAACGTTTACAAACATCAATGCATCATTAACCGGGGTAAATAACGGCACGTTCGGATGGGGTGACTATGATAATGATGGTGATTTAGATCTCTTGTTAACAGGTGCAACAGCCTCGACTGTAATCACAAAAATTTACCGTAATGACGGCAGTGGGGTGTTCACAGATATTAATGCCGGATTAACCGGAGTGAAACAGAGTTCAGTTGCTTGGGGTGACTATGATAATGACGGTGACCTTGATATTATTTTAGCAGGTGCAACAGGCTCATCGAATGTAACAAAAATTTATCGTAATGACGGATCCGGTGTCTTTACCGACATCAATACCACAATAACAGGTATTAAAGACGGTACACTTGCATGGGGTGATTATGATAACGATGGAGACCTTGACGTCTTGGTGAGTGGAAATACGACAAGTTCAGGAAAAATTTCGAGAGTATATCGTAATGATGGGAACGGGACATTTGCCAACGCGGCAACATTAGCCGGAGTTGATTTTGGTTCTGCCGCATGGGGCGACTACGATGCAGACGGGTATTTAGATATTTTGTTGACAGGTAATAGTACTGTAAAGACATCAAAAATTTATCGCAACAGCGGTGCGGGAACATTTACTGATATTGCGGCAGGGTTAACAGGTGTTACGAATAGCGCTGTTGCATGGGGTGATTATGACAATGATGGTGATTTGGATGCTCTGCTCACAGGTGATACGGGAAGCGGATTAATTTCTGTTATCTATCAAAATAATGGTAGTGGCACTTTTGCATCAACCAGTGTAGGTGTATTAGGTTTAAAAGTAACTTCTGTAAGCTGGGGTGATTACAACAACGATAAAAAATTAGATATTCTTATCACGGGAAATGATGGTTCAAAATACTATACAAAAGTATTTAGTAATAATGCAAGTGTAGCGAACACTGCTCCTGCCACACCCTCCGGTTTATCTTCTTCAGTCTCCGGTGGTACAGCAACTCTTACATGGAACAAATCCACAGACACTGAAACACCCGCAAACGGACTTACCTACAATATAAGGTTTGGTAACGGTACAAATGGCATCAATATCGTTACTCCAATGGCAGATTTAAGCACAGGAGCAAGAAGAGTTGCCCGTTTTGGAAATGCTAACCATGATACAACATGGAAAGTGAAAAATCTTCCATTTGGCGTGTATACATGGAGCGTACAGGCAATAGATAATGCTTTTGAAGGATCCTCATTTGCTACAGAAGGTAGCGTATCTGTTAATCCAACAATTTCTGCTCAATCAGGCGCGAATGGGATAATTAGCCCCACCGGTACTGTCATGGTGAATTATGACCAGAGTCAGCAATTTATGTTTACACCTGATAACGGATATCATGTTGATAGCGTTATCGTGGATGGTGTAAAAGTTGATTCGATGGAAAGCTATACTTTTTCAAATGTTGTCACCACACATACTATTAGAGTAACGTTTGCCATTAACACGTATACTCTAAATGTTAGTGCAACCAATGGAAGTGTTACAAAAAATCCCGACTTATCACTTTATGATCATGGCACAACGGTAGAATTGACACCAGTACCGGATGAGGGATATCATTTTACAGAATGGACGGGAGATGCAACAGGCACAACGAATCCATTAACAGTAACGATGGATGGTGATAAAAATATTACTGCCGAATTTGCCATCAATACATATACAATTTTTTCATCTTCAGGAAGTAATGGAACAATATCGCCATCAGGTGAGGACACGTTAGATTATGGAAGCAGACAATCTTATATATTTACACCGGCAACCGGTTACCATATTGATTCTCTGATTGTTGATGGAGTCAGTCAACCGGTAGCAACGAGCTATGATTTTGCGAGTATCAATGCAAATCATACAATCTATGTTTCTTTTGCAATAAATACGTATTCATTAAACGTTACAGCCGGAAATGGTTCGGTAACAAAATCACCCGATCAGGTTGTCTATGATAGTAATACAACAGTTCAGTTAACAGCTGTTCCAAACAGCGGTTACCATTTTGTGAAATGGACAGGTGATGTAACCGACTCGACAAGTCAGGTCAATGTAACGATGGATGCAGACAAGAATGTTACAGCAGTGTTTGCAATCAATACATTCACATTGGATGTAACTGCCACAAATGGCTCGGTTACGAAAAATCCTGATTTGGCAGAATATGATAGCAGTAGTACTGTAGAATTGACTGCTGTTCCTGATGAAGGATACCACTTTGTTGGTTGGACAGGTGATGTTACCGGGACTGAAAATCCGGCGACTCTCACCATGAATACAAACCGCAATGTAACTGCAACGTTTGCAATAAATATGTACACATTAGATGTACAGGAATCCGGAAACGGCGATGTTGCTATTGCTCCCGAAGATTCACTCTACAGTCATGGAACTACAGTAACGTTGACAGCGACTGCAGGAAGCGGTTATCATTTTACGGGATGGAGCGGTGATACAACCGGAACCGATAATCCATTAACCGTAACCATGAACAGCAACAAGGAAATTACAGCAACATTTGCTATCAACACGTTCACGTTAAATGTCAGCGCTGTGAACGGCTCCGTAACGAAAAACCCGGATGTAGAAAACTATGATAGTAGTAGCACTGTTGAGTTGACAGCAGTTCCTGATGAAGGATATCATTTTACGGGATGGAGCGGGGATGCATCAGGAACCGCCAATCCGATAGGTGTAATAATGGATGCCAATAAAAACATTACGGCAACCTTTGCAATCAATACATATACGTTAGATGCAAAAGCGGAAGGTAATGGCTATGTTACAGTCTCTCCGGATACAGCAACATACGATCATGGAACAACGGTTACCTTAACAGCATATCCCGGTGTGGGGTATCATTTTGCCGGATGGAGTGGAGATGCAAGCGGTTTAGAAAATCCGTTAAGCGTAACAATGGATACGAGCAAAAGTATCACAGCGACATTTGCAATTAATACCTATACATTAAACATTACATCGGATAATGGTTCGGTAACACGAAACCCGGAATTAGCAGTGTATGACAGCAGTAGTTCTGTTGAGTTAACGGCAGTACCGAATGAAGGTTATCATTTTGTTGAGTGGAGTGGAGACGCATCGGGAACAACAAATCCAATCAATGTTACAATGGACGCAGATAAAAATATTACTGCAACCTTTGCAATCAATACATATACAATTTCATTGTCTTCCGGCAGTAATGGCAGTATCACTCCTACAGAAGTTACCGTACTGAATTATGGAAGTGACCAGACATATACATTTACTCCGGGCACGGGATATCATGTTGACAGTGTGATTGTTGATGGTGTCGATCAAGGAGCGATGTCGGACTATACGTTCACTGATGTTCAAGCAGACCATACGCTTCGCGTTACATTTACAATCAATACATACTCGTTATTGGTAAATGCAGAAAATGGATCAGTTTCTAAATCACCTGATCAGGTTTTATACGACAGCAATACGACAGTAGAATTAACAGCAACACCCGGTAGTGGATATCACTTTGTTGGATGGACAGGAGATGCTACGGGTACAGATAATCCATTAACGGTTACGATGGATGCAAACAAAGAAGTTACGGCATCATTTGTAATTAATACATTTGAATTAAGTATCTCTTCAACACATGGTTCAATTTCACGAAACCCCGAAGCAACGCAGTATGATAGTAATACTACTGTAGAGCTAACTGCTGTACCTGACGAAGGTTATCATTTTGAGGAATGGGGTGGGGATGCATCAGGCTCAACAAATCCATATAATCTCTTGATGGATGCAGATAAGAATGTAAGCGCATCATTTGCAATTAATACGTATACATTAGGTATCACAACTGAAGGCGATGGCTCTGTTTCAAAAACGCCGGATGATACATTATATGAACATGGTACTACGGTAACGCTAAAAGCAAATCCCGGAGTAGGATATCACTTCGTGGAGTGGAGTGGAGATGTAATTAGTACCGATAATCCGGTTGATGTTTCAATAACCGAAAATAAGAATATCCATGCAGTTTTTGCGATAAATACATTTGCTCTCAATGTTTCTGCAACGAATGGAAGTGTTAGCAAAGACCCGGATTTATCGCTTTATGATAGTAATAGCACTGTTCAGTTAACAGCTGTTCCGGAAGAAGGATATCATTTTGTAGAATGGAACGGAGATGCATCAGGAACAGATAATCCGTTAAACGTAACAATGAATGCCGAAAAGAATATTACGGCAACATTTGCAATAAACACATTTACAATCGCGGCATCGGCAGGTAACAATGGTTCAATTACTCCTTCCGGTGATGTTACCGTGAATTATGGAAACGACCAATCATTTACATTTACTCCTGCATCAGGATACCATGTTGATAGTGTAGTAGTAGATGGCGTCGATATGGGTTTCTCGAATGACTACGCTTTTACAAATGTAAAAGATAATCATAGCCTCTATGTAAGCTTTGCTATAGATACATATACTTTGAATGTTTCAGCAGAAAATGGTTCAGTTACCAAATCACCTGATCAATCAGTCTATGATAGTAACAGTACGGTAGAACTCACAGCTGTTCCGAATACAGGCTACCATTTTGTAGAATGGAGCGGAGATGCAACGGGTACAGACAATCCGTTAACCGTTACAATGAGTGGAGACAAGAGTATTACTGCCGTATTTGCGATCAATACCTATACATTGGATATCACAGCATTACACGGTTCTGTTACTAAAAATCCGGTAGCATCTCAGTATGATAGTAACAGTACAGTAACATTAACCGCAGAAGCTGATGAAGGATATCATTTTGTAGAATGGACAGGCGATGCAACAGGTTCATCGAATCCATTAACCGTGACAATGGATGGCAATAAATCTATCACTGCAACGTATGAGTTAAATGAATATACATTTACGATTAACAAGACAGGGAATGGAACTGTAACACTCTCGCCAGATAAGCCAACATATCATTGGTTTGATGTAGTTACGATAACAGCTGTAGCTGATACAGGTTGGACCTTTGCGGGTTGGTCAGAGGCGTGGACAGGAACAAATTCACCTATACAGATTACCATCGATGGTAATAAATCTCTTGGGGCAACATTTACACAGGATGAATACACATTAACAATCGATAAGGTTGGAAATGGCAGTGTCAGTAAGAGTCCTGACCAAGCAACGTATCATTATGGTGATGTTGTAACTTTAGACGCCAACGGAGATGCCGGTTGGAGTTTCCAAGGCTTTACAGGAGATAACACAGATAATCTTGTCACGATGACCGGAAACAAAACGGTTACAGCAACATTTACACAGGATGAGTACACGTTAACAATCAATACTGTTGGAAATGGTAATGTTAGCAAGAGCCCTGACCAAGCAACCTATCATTTTGGGGATATTGTAACTTTAGGCGCGACTGCTGATACAGGTTGGACTTTCCAGGGTTTCACCGGAGATAATACAGATAATACTGTAACGATGTACGAAAATAGATCTGTTACTGCAACATTTACACAGGATGAATATACATTAACGGTAGATCAGGTAGGAAATGGCAGTGTTAGTAAAAGTCCTGACCAAACAACCTATCATTATGGTGACGTTGTAACTTTAGATGCGACTGCTGATGCAGGATGGACCTTCCAGGGTTTCACAGGGGATGTCAGTGGTAACACCGTAATAATTACCGGTAACAAGGCTGTCTCTGCGACATTTACTCAGGATGAATACACGTTAACAGTTAATAAAACAGGTAACGGTAGTGTAAGTGTTAGCCCAGAACAATCAACATACTATTATGGTGATGTTGTTACATTAAGCGCAACAGCAGATACAGGTTGGACTTTCTCCGGATTCAGTGGAGATAACACAGAAAATACAGTAACGATGACCGGAAATAAATCGGTTACTGCTACATTTACACAGGATGAATATACATTAACGATCAACACTGTTGGTAGTGGTACTATCAATAAGAACCCTGATCAGGCAACGTATCATTATGGGGATGTGGTAACACTTCAAGCTATTCCCGATGTTGGTTGGTCATTTGATAATGGATATAGCGGCGATAATGTTGGTAATACTGTAGTTATGACGGGGAACAAATCTGTAACAGCAACATTTACCATCAATCAATACACACTTAATATAACCAGATCAGGTACGGGTACAGGTAAAGTGGTTGGCGATAGTATTGATTGTGGTGGAGTTTGTTCTGCAACATACGATTATGGTACAATGGTTACTTTAGTTGCAATACCGAGTCCCGGATCCAAATTTATAGGATGGACCGGTGCCAGTACATCAACAAGTGATACAATAACTTTATCCATGATCGCGTTCAGGTCTGTAAATGCAACATTTGTAAAGGAAGAGTACACATTAACGATCAATAAAGTTGGTAATGGAAGTGTAAGTAAGAGCCCTGACCAAGCAACATATTATTATGGTGATGTCGTAACGTTAAGTGCAACAGCAGATACAGGCTGGACGTTTGACGGTTTCAGTGGAGATAATAGTGAAAACACAGTTACTATGACCGGCAATAAGTCAGTTACTGCTACATTTACACAAGACGAATACACATTAACAATTGAGAAAGTTGGTAATGGCAGTGTAAGTAAGAGTCCTGACCAAGCAACGTATCATTATGGTGATGTAGTTACGTTAAGTGCAACAGCAGATACAGGCTGGACATTTGACGGTTTCAGCGGCGATATCAGTGAAAATACAGTTACCATGACCGGCAACAAATCGGTTACAGCTACCTTTACACAAGATGAATACACATTAACTATCAACACAGTTGGTAGTGGAAGTGTGAGCAAGAGCCCTGACCAAGCAACCTATCATTATGGTGATGTTGTTACGTTGAGCGCCACGCCTATTGAAGGTTGGAGTTTCGATGGATTTAGCGGTGATACAGCAACATCAACAACGGTTGTCATGAATGGAAATCAAACAGTTACTGCCACGTTTACGATAAATAGATATACCTTAACTGTTGTAAAGGATGGATCGGGAACAGGACATGTTAGTGGTAGCCCTGCTGGTATTGATTGTGGCACAATCTGTTCCGCAGATTTTAATTATGGTACTTTTGTTACGTTAACTGCAACCGCCGCACCGGGATCTACGTTCGCAGGATGGAGTGGTGGTGGTTGTTCAGGAACCGGTACATGCGAAGTAAGAATTGATCAAGCGCATACTGTTACAGCGACGTTTATTAAAAATGAATATACTCTCGATGTTACTCTTGTCGGGAATGGAACAGTTACGAAAGACCCTGACCAAGCAATATATTATTACGGTGATGTAGTCACCTTAAGTGCAACAGCAGATACAGGTTGGACGTTTGACGGCTTTAGTGGAGATAACAGCGGAAACACAGTAACAATGACCGAAAATAAATCAGTGACTGCAACATTTACACAAGATGAATACACATTAACAGTTGAGAAAGTTGGTAATGGCAGTGTAAGTAAGAGTCCTGACCAAGCAACCTATCATTATGGTGATGTAGTAACGTTAAGTGCAACAGCAGACACAGGCTGGACATTTGACGGTTTCACAGGAGATAACAGCGGAAACACAGTAACAATGACCGAAAATAAATCAGTGACGGCTACATTTACACAGAATGAATACACATTAACAATTGAAAAAGTTGGTAATGGCAGTGTAAGTAAGAGTCCTGACCAAACAACGTATCATTACGGTGATGTAGTAACGTTAAGTGCAATAGCAGATACCGGTTGGACGTTTAGCGGTTTCAGCGGTGATAACGTCGGTAACACTGTAACAATGACGGGTAATAAATCAGTGACTGCAACATTTACACAGGACGAATACACATTAACAATTGAGAAAGTTGGTAATGGCAGTGTAAGTAAGAGT
>ORJL010438862.1_pt1 | contig 36478 bp, 30 predicted proteins | sample 1779941 | NCBI WGS metagenome assembly ORJL01 (sample SAMEA104232317, study PRJEB22302) | groundwater metagenome | biome: forest; feature: aquifer; material: groundwater | place: USA | collected 2011-08-07 | depth 5.8 m | reverse complement strand
GCTCCCCAGGCACCCAACACCAGTTGAGGCACCTCGCCCAGCCCCTCACTCCCCCCTGAGCGCACCCGCCAGGGGCACCGCCGGTCGCCGCGCCGGCCGTCGCGAGATTTTTCGCGAGCCGCAGGCTTGCCGAAGCAACACATTCCATCCGCGTCGGACACACCCGCTTCACGACCCGGCCAATTGTCCATGACATCCCCGGCTTGGGCGATGCTAGGGGTTCAGTCTGCGGAACGCCTCGCCGCAGGCACGATAGTTTTCCACCGACATGCCCATGACACTATATTCCTCCACGTAGCCGATGAATCCGCCCTCAGGCGCTCCCAATAGATCATACAAACGCCGGGCCTCGTGATAGATCTCTTCCGGCGTGCCTTGGATGGAGACGGTCTGGTAGCTGATCGGGAGCATGAAGCATTGTCTGCCACGCAGCCGTTTCCCCACAGCCGCGACATCCACCACATTCGGTTGCGAGATGTTGATCACGTCGGCGCCGATCTCGTGGAAATCGTCCAGAATGGCGTCGAAGTTGCCGCAGCAATGATACCACGTGTACAAACCCAACTTATGCGCCAAGGCGAATTGCCGGGCGTAGCGGGGCTTGAACAGCCGCCGCCACAGGCCTGGCGAAATCATCAGGCCGGACTGAGTCCCCCAGTCGTCGGCAAAGTGGATGCCGTGGAAACCATGCCGGGCGGCCATTCGCATCAGGTCGCATTCGAACTCGAGAATCCGGTCCATCAGGGCGGCAAAGCCTTCTGGGTCGGTCAGGAAATCCTGCATGGCTTGCTCAAACCCGCGCAGGAGGGTGTAAACGGTGAATCCGCTCAAGTCGAAGCTGGCGAGGCGATAGCGGTCGCCGCAGCGGTCGATGAACGCGGGCACGCCCGACATTCTTTCTTCCTCGCGAAGCCCCGGCACGCGGATCACCGCGGCGGCAGGCATCTCAGGATAGAAGGCCTCGACCGGATGCCCCATCGTGCCGTCGCCCAGGGAAACGAGCTGGTAGCCCCATTCGTTCACGGACCAATCCCAGGCGTTGGGCGTGCCTTCACCTGGCACGCCAAGCGACAAGTGATAGAGCAGGACATCCCCGTTCATTTGGTCCCGGTTCCAGAACACGATCGGGATGCGTTCGGGTGACTGGAAAGAAATTGCCTTCTCCACCCGTGTTCGTGAATTCTCCAAATTGCTCATGGGTTCATCTGCGGATGATTGGAAACTGGGCGAGCAGTTGCGCTGTCGCGGCCGTTGCGGCGGCGACCCAGTTGGCTTCGTCCCTGATCTCGAAGCGCATCACTCGGTGCGATCCGGGTATCTTGCCATAGCTCACCACGCCGCTGCTGTGAACGGACACGTCCATGGGTGAAAAACCCGCGACCGCGTGCCCGGCATGCTGGACTGGACGCCCCACGCTTAGGCCCAACAACGCGCCGCACCAGAGGTTGCGCTCACCCTCCATCATCCACTGTCGGTCCTCGGCGGCGGTGGGCAGCGTCAGATATGCAATAGGATCATTCGTCGCCTGCCGCAGCATATAGAGGAAATAGCGCTGCAGCGGCTCGGGTGCGTTCGCGAGCACTTCCCATTGGCGAATCTTCCAGTAAGAGGCGTGCCCTTTGTTCTTCCAAGCGCCGCCGTCAAAGCAGGGCATCCAATAGAAAGGCAGGTCCGAACACATCAGGCGCAGGAAAGCTCGAGGGTCCAGGCCCACGTTGTACTCGGTGAAGCTTGAGTCCGAGGCCTCGCCGATGAATCCGTAAATGCTTCGCACCTTGCTCCGGAAAAGACCGGGTTCGCGGTTGAAAGCCGCCACGGTATCACGCGCGCTGCCGACAAACATAATCACCACCTTCTCGCGGCTGTCTCGCAGGGTTTGCACAAGGAGGTTGACGCCGTTCTGATGTTCGGCGGGTTGGTCCAGCGCCGGGTCTTTGGGTGACTTGAGCGGCTGGCTCAGCCCGAGGACTGCGGGGACGTGGCGTCCGGTCAGGTAATTCAGTTGCCAGACGGGCTTGAACCCCGGCCTATGCGCTTGCGGCGCGCTGTTGTCCAGGATGATGGCCCGCAAATCCACCTCCGGCATCGCATACAGGCACGCCAGATCGAAATGGTCATCCGGGTCAACGTGCGGGTGAAAGAGGTCGGTGCTATAAACAACTGGCACGCGCCGTGCAGAGGTGGACGATTTCGCCAGAGCGTCCGCGGCTAGCACGCCGCACGCCAGACTCCCAGCCAGACAGGCCGCCATCAACACCAGCGAGGTTCGTCGTAGGAATCGTTTCATGAGATGTGCCTGGACAAACGCCTGGGCGGTGAGCCGTGCTAGAGTCGTCGGTCCGACCCCGGAGGAGGAGAAGGTAGGGCTCGCTGTCCTCAGCGGGCCGCCCACGCGGCTCAATGCCCAAAGCGGCGCGCTGAGACAGACGCGCCCTACCGCACTGGACCTTCGTCCATCGCATCGCCCAGGCAGCAAGCCTCGACGATGGGAAAGTGAGACCGGCGCGCGCATCCCTTCACATTGCAGGGGATTCCTCACGGGTTCAAGCGCAGATGAGGCGGGTGGACCGTGATGATTGCCGATAGCTGAACACCTATCCTCGCCTGTCGTGCGTTACGCGCGCCTAGTCAAAGCGGCGGGCGCACTCCAACCTTGCCGTGGTTCGGGTGCGTAAATCGCGAGCCGGGCCCTCCATGTCGCGGTAGCGGTTTGGAGTGCGTGCGCTGCTGCGCCGCTTTGGATCGAACGTGGGAGGCGACTGTGCGAATTCTAATGCACCATTCTCTCCTTCCAGATATGATTCGCCGATACTTTTCCATGCCTGACGGATTAACACCGCTTCACTCCATCCTCATCCTGCCCCAGCGGCAGGACCCGAACCCGTCGGCGGTGGCTCGGCACACGTGCCAAAGAAAGTGCTAAAGAACACTTGCAAATGATACGATAAGATGCAAAAGTGTCAATACATACGTGAGCATGACCTTCCGCCACCGGCAACCGCAGAGGAAATCGCGCAGGTCCGAAACGCTTGCGACCAGCGCGGCACGGCCAGTTTTGGGCGTTCCGCGAAGGAATCACTTTCCCTATGGCGGATTTCGGAAGCCCAGATCCGTGGATCTCTCATTCGCCATATCACGCTGGGGAGGAGAGTTTTCCACAAGTACAAGAACGATTCCAGTGGTGACCTTATACCCCGAGACGTGCAAGCCAATGTCACTCTTCCAGCCGGCTTCGATGTTTACGTCGAGGTTGCCTTGATGGGCGAAGGTATGATCATCATTTACGCGCACGACCACACGCCCGGAAAACTCCTGCTTCCACAATGAACGCACCGAAGCCCCCAAAGTCTTTGAGCGGCCAACTCTGCCCGGCCTGTCGAGAAGGCCACTTCCAACTCGTCCAAGTTGAACATGTCGAGGAGGTTGCGGAGGATGATCCCCTCACCATCCCCGGTGTTTGGGTGGATCGTTGCGACCGTTGCGACGAAATCGTTTTCCCTGGTGATACCGTCCGCTTCATCGAGTCCCTCGTCGCCGAACAGACCGAGCAACTCACGCCGCGTGAGCTGGAGCGTATCCGCGAGGACCTGGGCGTGCGGACCCAGGACGAGATGAGTGAAGCACTCGGGCTCGGCGCCAAGACTTACCACAAGTGGGAAAGTGGCGCCCAGTTCCCGACCCGCTCCATGTCGTATTACATCCGCCTGCTTGCCGAGTTTCCACAAGCGTTCGAATGGCTGCGCGGCCGTGCTTGGCGGAAGAAGAATCGTCTCTTCCAGCAGGAGTCACAGACGGACTTGACCGCCATGTTCCCTGATCTGGCCTCTCCGAGCGTCGTGATCGAGTGCCGGATTACCGCCTCACCACCACCACCTACCTCCAGACGGTTCAACCCCGCGATTGGCCTCAGCCGCGTTGCTTTCGCCAACAAATGAAGCCGTTCTGGATTACATTCTATTCGTACAAAGGGGGCGTCGGCCGATCGCTAGCCCTGGCCAACACAGCCGCACTCCTTGTCAAACGCGGACGTCGGGTGGTTCTGGTTGACTTCGACTTGGAGGCGCCTGGCCTCGACTCCTTCGAGGAATTCAAGTCGGCCGCTGGAAAGCCTGGTGTCGTCGAATATGCCACCGAATTCGAGAACACCAAGCGTGCGCCGGACATCAGCCAATTCGTGCACGCCTGCGATCTCGAGTCGAAGCCGCGCGGCAAGCTCTGGATCATGCCGGCGGGCAAGAAGGATACCGCCTACAACTCCTGTCGTGCCAAACTCGATTGGGTTCGCCTCTACGACTCCGGCCTAGGCGCGCCATTCGTCGAGAACTGGAAGGCCGCCATCGCCCGGCACTGCCAGCCCGACTACGTCTTCGTTGACTCGCGAACCGGTCTGACCGACGTCGGTGGGATCTGCACACTCCATCTACCGGACTTGGTCGTCATGGTTTTTGGCCTGAACGAGCAGAACGTCCACGGCGTCGCGGCTGTTGCCAAGACCATCCGGGAGTCTGAATTATCGCATTTGCCCCAGATCCACTATGTCGCTTCTCCGGTCCCCAACCTGCCCCGCGACAAGAAGGGGCCCCTCGTGCAACGCTTGACCGCAGCCACCGAGCGGCTCGGCGCCAAAGTCGAGTCCGCAATCCGTTACGCACACATAGCAGCCCTCACCGAGCGCCTCTTTGTTCTCGATCCCGACTTCGAATCCTCTCCGCTCGTCTCTGATTACGAGCGACTCCTCGACCGCCTCATAGACTATAACCGGAGCGGGCTTGATTTCTTGTGGAACCAAGCGCAGGGGGCCATCAGCAAAGTGGACACCACCCTCATGGAACGTCTTCTTGTGGTCTTCGAGGAGGAGTTTTCCGATCGCCCCGAGGGTCTCATGGCTCGCGCTCACCTCAGTCGAGCACTCGGCCAACTCGACAACACCACCAAACTGGCTATCGCGGCGCTCGATGTGGACCCGACCTACGACGTGGCTTTCGAGTGGCTCCTGACCCACTACCGCCGCAAGAACGATTTCAGAGCGGCGCTCTCGGTCTGCAACTCCGTCCTCCAACATGCCGATCGCCTGCCGCTGGACCGCCGCTATGATCTTGACCTGAAGCGCGGCCAAATCGCCATGGCTGCAGGCGAGCACACTGCCGCACAGGAGTCCTACCGAAAGACCACTGCTTACCTGATGACACGGAAGAAGACGGGAGACCCGGACCCAGAGACTATCTTAATAAACATGTTCAATCAGGCTGAGGCTGCCCGCCGCTCGACGGGACGAGTCCCGGCCAAACTCTGGGGCGACCTTATTGGGCTATTCAAGATGACCGGGGCGGCCAGCGCCGCCCCCCTTGTTGTCCAAGCCAACCGCTGGCAAGCAGTGCACATTGCCTTCGCCATGACGGGGGATATCGCCCGCGCCTGCGAAGCCCTCGGCAAGGCGCGCCAAGCCGCCGAACGGCTCGGACCCGCGGAGGACGCCTTCAGTGTCAAAACTTACACGGATGTTCCGATCAAAGAGTTCCTCCAGGTAAACGACGCGATGCTTGCCGCCCTGGACCTTGGCCAACTCTGGGATGGCATGCCCCTCCCGTTCGCAAAGCCCGCTGAGGAAACTGCCTCTGCGGCCGTCCATCAGCCAGCTGACAACCCGTGACCGATTTCGCCATCAAACGATATGCCCGAAATGCTCTGGTTCGGTGCTGTAGAGGTCCGCGCAGGCCTTTCCGTGGTTCGCGACGTGACACAGACAGCAATTCCTCATTTTGGCCGGAGCCGTGCCAAGAAGCGGCCAAGTACGCGACTCTCAACGCCTTTGGACGGCAGTTGCAGGGTTCGGAGTCCCGCCTTTAGGCGGTACGGCGCGCCAAACTCAGATGCCGTTGAGCAGGTCCAGAGCGCCCAGCAAAGCGGCAGCGCAGCCGGCTGAAGCCGGGACTCCAAACCCCGGAGTTGCGACGCCAGAAGTGGCGCCCCTAGGCGATCTCAAGCCAAAATGAGAATCGCTGTGACCAGAGGCACTCGCTTGCGGCCACGGTGCAAAGGCGATACAACCTCGGGATGAACTCAACTCTGGCGATAGGCCTGTTCCTTTTGGCCGCATCAACCTGCGCAACGGCGGCGGCTCCGGAAACGCGCTCGATTCCCGCAGCCCGAGTGAACCACCCGGGCAACGTGTTCCTCGCGGGCGAGGAGGTCGTACTGCCGTTCGCACCGGGCGAAACCGGCACCTGGCGTGTCCTTGACTACGACGACAAAGAAGTCGCCTCGGCGCGCGTCACCGCAGGCTCCGTGGCCCTGGGCCGGTTACCCGTCGGCTTTTATCGTCTGAGAGCGGACGGGCACAGCACCTGGATATCGTGCGCGGTGCTGGGGCCGCTGCGGGCGCCCCCCCCCTCCACCTCTCCTGTGGCGATTGACGTGGCCATGGCCTGGTTTTATCCCAAGGACAAGATGGACGACGTGTCGAGTCTCTGCGCGCTGGCGGGTGTGAACTGGGTTCGAGACCGGCTTAATTGGGGTCAGATGGAGCCAGCGGAAGGGACGTGGTCGAAAACCAATCAGTACGACGCCTCGGCGCTCGCCCAGTCGCGGGCCGGGCTGCGCGTGCTGCAGGTCATGCACTCCTCGCCCCCATGGGCCAACAAGACGGCAAGCCGATTTCCGCTCGACCTTCGCCACGCTTACCGTTTCAACCTCGAGATCGCGAGGCGATGGCATGGGCAAGTGCTGGCCTTCGAACCGTGGAATGAGGCGGATATCCCTATGTTCGGCGGGCACACCGGTTCCGAGATGGCGACTCTTCAGAAGGCTTCCTACCTTGGTCTGAAGGCCGGCAACCCGAGCATGGTCGCCTGCATGAATGTTTTTGCCCTCCACAACCGCAACCAATTGGCGGACCTGCACGACAACCAGGCATGGCCCTATTTCGACACGTTCGATCTCCACCACTACACCCCGTTTGACGACTATCCAACCGTGTATGGGGATTTCCGTGCCGTCTCCGGAGGCAAACCCCTCTGGGTCACCGAATGTGCCCTGCCGGTGAAATGGGCGGGGGACGAGAAGCTCAAGGAGCCGACCGATGCCAACCTTCGCACCCAAGCGGAGCGGCTTGCCAAGACCTTCGCTTGCTCATTGCACGAAGGCTCCGCCGCCACGTTCTACTTCATGCTGCCGCATTACGTCGAGGGCCAGACCCAGTTCGGTTTATTGCGACCCGATCTCACGCCCCGTCCCAGCTTCGTCGCGCTTGCCGCAGTGGGCCGATTATTGGCGGATGGGCAACCGCTGGGTCGGGTGCGGGGCGTGCAGGACGCGGTGCGCGCGTTTCTGTTCCGCGCCAAGCCGGATGGCCAGAGGGCAAACGTGCTCGTCGCATGGACCACGGCGGGCGAGGCGACTTTGCCGTTGCCTGGATCTCCCGGAGCAGTGTTCGACCACCTAGGCCGGGTGAGACCATCTGCGGGCTCGTTGGTGCTTTCCCCCGCGCCCATCTTCGCGATTCTCTCAGATGAGGCTGTAAAGCAACTTCTACTCCAGCCGCCTCCAAAGGCGCTTGAGCGGTTGCCCGGCGAGCCATCGCCGGTGGTCATCCAGGCACTCTGGCCGGAGGAGAGAATCGTCTTGGGCCGCTCGGCCTATCGCCTCTCGTCGGAAAAACGCGAGTCGGTCCCTCTCTTCGTCTATAACTTCTCGGACAAACCCGTTGCCGGACGTCTGAGCGTGACGGTGCCCGCCGGTTGGCAGGCGAGTTCGTTCGATAAGGTGGAGATCGCACCCCAGTCACGGGTCGAACTTCGGTTGGAACTGGACTGCCGCAACGGGGCTCCAAAATCTCTTGAGGCGGTGCGCGTGGACGGGGCCTTCGGTCGGGCTGGCAACCCCGTCCTCTCGATGCGCGTCACCCCCGAGCCAAGCCTGCTGGGGCGCCAGGCGGGAACCCCAATCAGTGGAGCCGCGGAAGCCAGTCGGTGGCTCCCGACGGTTTCGGGCGGTGGCGTGTTGAAGATCACCTCGAGCGATGGCAGCGTGTCCATCGATGCCGAACCTCTTGGCCCTGACATGTGGGTTTATCCGCAGATGAGCTTGCCCGCGGAGCACCGCCCTCCGAAAGGCGCGGCGGCCCTTTGTCTCACCTTGATGGCGCAGGAAGGCGCAGGAACGTTCCGCGCCCTTTTCGAGGAGGAAAACGGCAGCGCGTATATCGTTGATTTTCTCCCGCAACCGAAGCCCGGCGAAACAGTGGAGGCTGTGGCCTTGTTCGAAAACGCGGCCCTCGGCGCAGGCTGGTCCAAGCCCGATCCCAATGGCCATCTTGATCCTGACCGCATCGTCTCTCTCAAGATCGGCTGCAACACGCAAGCGGCCAAGGTGAAATACGCGTTCAAGAACGTTCGCTGGGTCAAATGAGACTGGTCAACCGGTCGGATGGACATAAACGACTCACGCGAAGACGCGATGGCTTGGCGCGGCGACGCCGCAACCAAAGGGGCCGGGGCAGGCTCACAAGTTACTTGTTGCCTCCGTTCCATTTCACCGCTGACACTCCGCAAACGCGCGGTCGGCGCCTCGCCCTCTGTGCGGGAGAACCAGGGGGCGGACGGACGTAGAACGCACCGCGAACCGTAACCAGGACTTCGCGCGCTCACCAGAACAAGGGCGCCCTGAGAGCGGACCACAGAGGCACGGAGACAGAGAATCGAGAATCTGAGCTGAAGCGAGTTGTCGCCGGAGACCTGTTTCGAGCCGAGAACCGCGTTAGGACCGAGATTCCTCCCTTTCTCCTCCTCCCCCTCTGTGCCTCTGTTCCTCTGTGGTTTTAAAGACCCATCGCTTACCAGGGCAAGGCGAAAGAAGCGGACCAGTTGACCAAATTAGCCGCGTAGAAATGATCTCGAAAACGCGTGATTCGGCGACATTGCACTGCGAAGAAAGGATCGGACCTGACTGTCGCTATTTGTTCCGCTCGGCCCAGGCATCGAGTAGTTCAACGGCCCTGCCCAGGACACCTGCCGAGCCTCGGAATTGAGCGGAACCGCGCGGTTGATTGTCGCGCGACCACCATTCGTGAAAGTCCCCGACGCGTTTGACTCGCGCCACCATGGGCTTGAGTTCGCGATACGCCTCTTCCACATAGCCTTGTTTGATGAGTTCCTGGATCATCCGTCCGCCGAACCAGCACCAGTCACCGCCATTTTGGTAGCTGTAAGGGTCGCGCATCGACGGGTTCTTGAAGAATCCTTGGGGATACGGTGGATACACCGTGAGCCCAATAGAGGCCGCGCCCGCGGCTCGCACGTTCGCGGCCATCTGCTCCAGCGAACGCGCCACTTCCTTTCGGGTCAGAATGCCCGCCTCGATGGCCACCGCCGTTCCGCCGTGGTAATAGATCGCGTTTTCATCGAAGTCCTTTGGGAAAGGGGAGCCGGCGAGATAAACGTGCGGGATAAACTTCTGCTTCTTATTGTCCCACAGGTGCTTGCGAATGTTCCGTTTGAGGTCGTTGCCGATGATTCTCCAGCGCTTGGCTTCAGGGGCGCCAGCGCCGATGAGCTGAAGGTAATCGTTGATGGCGATGACCAGCATCGCGTTGTCATACACGTCCAGCGACCGGTGCGAATCGGCGTCCAGCTCGACGCCCCACGGCGACTCGGGCTGTACGTCGCCCCAGTCCGCCGTGGTCGCGCCCCAGACGAGTCCGTGCGCTTGGTCAAATCGCTCGGCGAGGAGATACCCCAGGGCGCGGCCGAGACGGTCGCGAACGGTCATGCCGGCGACGGTCTCCCTCAGGAAAGCCCGGTCGCCGGTGACGCTGACGTACTTCCGCACCGCTTGGACCAGGGACGATTCCTGGTCGGTTTCCACCGTGTTCTTGTGGGCCATCAGGTTTGTGGCCAGCGGGGAGACCCGGAACGCGTATTTGACCTTGGCGGCGTCCATTGGGATATAGCCGTCCACGATGTCACCTCCGGTTCCCTGAAACTTGAAGAAGGTCAGGAGCGCGTCGCGGAAGCGCTTTTGATCGTTGTCCTCGAGGGCCACCTCGATGAACGTATTCAGGTCCCGAATCCACACCTCGCCGTAGCCGCTCCCGGCATTGAGACCGCCCTTCAGCAGGGTGCGCGCCATCTGGCGCGTGTCGCGGAGGGTCTGATCCGCGAGGATCTCCCTGGCCAACGTGCTCCGGCGCGCGGACTTCTCCTCGCCACACTGACCTTGCACGAAAACGGTCAGCAGCAACGCGGTTAGAATCCATCCGCGCCAGTTGGAGCCTGGCGACCGCTGTCTTTCAGCCGTTAAGGCCTGTTTGAAGAAGCGGCTAGATCGCCGCAGGAGGGCATGCGGCCTACAAAGGACGGCCGGTGTTTCTATTCCCTGTAGGCCCGGTCCCCTGACCGGGCGAGTTCGCAAGCAGGCTCTTAGGACATTCATAAGACATTCAGAGTAAAGCATCCGGGCACTTTCCGCACTCGCAAAAAACGCTGAAGGGGGAACGAAACACGTCCCCTGGGCCCCAGCCCCGTAAGGGCGACATGATCACTGGTTTTAGCCGCACAGATCTCGGCCGGCATGTCGCCCCTACGGGCTGGATGTTCCTGTAAAACGCGGATTCTACAACCATGCCGCCTCTGACGGGGCTGAGATCCGGCGACCGTTCAAAACGTGATCCAAGTCGATTCGAAAGGGCCGAAGGCCCGCAACGTGACAGCCCGGGCTGGAGCGCAGCGGAGGCCCGGGGAGCGTGTTCGGAAGGAGTCTCCAGCCCTGTAGGGGCGGGAACAAGGTCGATGCTTGATGCAGCCCTGAGGACAAAACCGGGATGGACCGGGGCTAGCAGGCGTTGGGCGACCCTCGAAATAGATCCGGGGTCGTCGCCTTGCCTTTCCCCGCCTACTGCGAGATAGTGCCGCCGTGCATGTCTCGGTAACACACCTGGCGGACCAACTCGTCGCCTCCTACGCCCGCGTGGGAGGCATCAACCATCTCGATGGCAAGAACCTCCCGTCCAAGACGGCAATTGCCCAGATCACGGTCGATTTGTTGCGTCTCCTGTTTCCCGGCTTCTTCGACGAGCGGGTCATCCACTCCTCGGGGATCGCAGCCGAGACCGCTGTGCTCATGGGCTCTGTGTTCGAGCGCCTGGAAGCCGAAATGGGCAGGAGCCTCGAGTACGCCCCCCCGCCTGACACCAAGAAAGCTCAGTTGCGCGCGCTGGCGCGTCACCTGGCAGGCGATTTGCTCGCAAGCCTCCCCGCTGTCCGGGACCTGCTCCAGACCGATGTCGAGGCCGCCTACAATGGAGACCCCGCCGCACTGAGCAAAGAGGAAGTGATTGTGGCCTACCCCTTCGTCGAGGCCATCGCGGTTCAACGCCTGGCCCACCGACTCTACCTCAAGCAAGTCGCCCTCATCCCCCGGATCATGACGGAATGGGCTCACAGCCGTTCCGGCATGGACCTGCATCCGGGCGCGCGCATTGGGTCGCATTTCTTTGTGGATCACTGCACCGGGACAGTCGTGGGTGAGACCACGATCATCGGCGAGGGGGTGAAGATGTACCAGGGGGTTGGTTTGGTGGCGCGCTCCCTTTCCGGCGGGCAGGCTTTGCGCGGCCAGAAGCGCCATCCCACGCTGGAAGACCGCGTCACCATCTACGCCGGGGCCACCATCATGGGCGGTGACACGGTGGTGGGGGCGGGGAGCACCATCGGCGCGAATGTCTTCCTCACACACAGCGTGGCCCCCAACTCGCTCGTGGTGAACGAGGAAGTGAAGGTCAAGGTCATGGCCAAAACCGACCGCTCGCCAGCGATCGATTTCCAGATCTAGGCCCTGCGGCTACTCTTCAGGCGGCACGTATTGTTCGAGGGTTCGTTTGGCGATCAGCAGTCCAGCCTCCTCGAGCCGGCGGCCGGCTAGTGGCTTGGGAGAAGCGGGGTTCTCGGCTGAGCCGGAGGCGACGGCATGATCCCGATACACGGGGTCGTGCCACCCTTCGATGTTGAGGTCGGAGTCGTATCCGACGCGCAGGAGGGTGTGGATGATCTCCGCCCAGTTAGCATCGCCTAAACCGGGGAACCGGTGCTCGATCACCCCTGGATGGCATGGGCCGTAAGTGGCGAGGAGCGGACGGTTGACGCGCGCGTCCTTGGCATGGACGTGAAAAACTCGGGAACCGAACTTATGCAGGTTGGGCACCGGGTCGATGAACTGGCAGATCAAGTGGCTGGGGTCCCATTCCAGGCCGAGGTTGGCGTGGCGGGTGGCGTCGAAGAACCGCTCCCACATGGCGGGCCGGTCGAGCATGTTGTATCCCATGATCGGCAAGTGCCAGGCGCCCTGGGGACAGTGCTCGAAGGCAATGCGAACGCCGTGGTCTGCGGCGAATCCGGCCAGGGGCTCCCAGAAGGCGAGCAACTGCGGGAGGAAATTCTCGAACGGCTGGCACACCGGGTTGCCGCCGCGCTCGTTAACAGTGGTCTGGATCACCGCGCCAGGGAAGCCCGAGACGGTGCGTACCCCGATGTGGGCAGCCACCTCGATGGCGCGTTCGAACGTGGCACGGGCGTAGTCCGTCTGGCGCGGGTCCAGCGGGTTTTGGTAGAGAGCGCCAATGGCGGAGATGCGCAGGCCGCGGGAACGCGCCTGGGCGGCCACCTCTTCGGCGAACGGTTTCCACTCCGCGTTCGCCGGACCCGCCGTACTTTGGTGGAATCGTATCCAGCCTAAGGAACGGAAGCCGAGGCGCACTGCCTGATCAAAGTCAGCCGGTGCGGTGGTGGTCAACAAGCCAATGCGCATAGGTATGTCGGTTCGATCGACCACCGTAAGACGGAACCTCCGACAAAGCGAGCGAAACCGGCTCGGACGACGACCCGGCCAGGGCCGTTCAAAAGTCCGCTGAGGGAGTCCGATGGAGCATCCGTTTTTTGAAGGTGGGATAGGCGCGATCACGCGTGAATGGTCGGCGTCCGTGCCCGGGCGCGGGCGCCTCAGGGCCAAGGTCAGCCCCGCTAGGGGCGGCATGGATACAGAACAAAACACGTCCCCTCGGACCCAGCCCGTAGGGGCGACATGCTCGCTGGTTTTAGCCGCACAGAGCTCGGCCGGCCTGCCGCGCCTGACGGGGCTGGATGTTCCTGTAAGACGCGGATTCTATAGTCATGCCCCTGACGGGGCGCGGGTTTCTTGGGGCGGGCCGGTGTCCCAGGGCGTTGCCCTGAGCCTGAAGTTTGGACATTTCTGGAAAGAATCCCAAAGGGATTTCGCCCCATAGCCCAGGGTTGCGAGGCACGAGCTACTCTGGGTAAGAAGGGTGAAGAGGGCTTCAACCCCAACGCGGTTGCGGCAGTGGAAAACCGTTCAGACGCAACCCCTTTTGGGTTGCGCCAAGTATGGGGGCGGTGTCCCCAGGGTAGGCGCGGCGCGCCAACCCTGGGCTCTGGTACGGAATCCATTTGGGATTCGCGGTTGGATGCTCTCTTGTGCCGCTCCAATTGCTCCGACACCCTCGAAAAACGTCCAAACCCCAGTCCCGGGGCGTTGCCCCGGGCTGGTGAGTGAACGCGCCTGCGGCGCGGGGAGACAGCTTGGACAATCCAGGCTTCCTTCCTCGCTCTTCTCTGTATCCCTGTGGTTTTAAGAAGCTCCCGTACCACAGCGCACGGCTTGTATTCGTGCCCACGTGCGAGCACCGTTCATCGCCTCGGCTAATCCCATTTTCGGGACGAGCCTTTCCCGCTGGCGAACGGGACCCCAAAGGGTCGCAGTCGAGTAGATGGGCACGTTGGGGGGAATAATGCGGTGCGCGTCGTCGAGGTTTGTCGGCATAACACATTGATAGAAGGCTTCTTATACATCGCCGTGTCGGTCCTTGTTCTCCTTGAGCGGCAGTTTCTTCCTGATCCCGGCGAATTGGCATGCCACGTGCATTAGGTATATTGGCGCGCTACCTGATCTTCGCGAGGAGAAGGGGGCGCGGATGCCGTAACCAGAATGGATATTCAACGCACATCGCAGGCTCGAAAGCGCAGGATTCGCCGAGTTATCTTTGGCTCGGTTGGGTTGGTGGTCGTGGCGTTGGTCACGGTGGGCCTTTCACGGCTGAAACCCGCCGCGCCTTCCGTGGACAAAGGCACCATCTGGACGGACACCGTGAAGCGAGGCGAAATGCTCCGGGAGGTGCGCGGCACCGGGACGCTGCTGCCCGAGGAAATCCGATGGGTGCCCATCGTAAACCCTGGGCGTGTGGAGCGGATCCTGGTCTTGCCCGGCGCCGCCGTCCAAGCCGATACCGTCCTGATCGAGCTGAGCAACCCCGAGCTGGAACAAGCGGTCTTTGACTCGGAATGGCAATGCAAGGCTGCGGCAGCCGAGCTGGAGAATCTCCAGGCCCAATTGGAGAGCCTGCGGCTGAGCCAGGAGGCGGCGGCCGCCTCGCTCAAGGCGGATTTCTCCCAAGCCGAGCTCGAGGCCGAAGCCGATGAAGAACTCTGCAAGGACGGCCTGGTGCCCAAGCTGGTGATGAAACGCTCGCGGTCCAAGGCCGATGAGTTGAAGAGCCGGGTCGAGATTGAGGAAAAACGTCTGAAAACCAGCGCGAACGCCGCCCGGGCGCAGGTCGCCGTGCAGCAGGCCAAGGTGGAGCAACTCCGGGCGCAGAGTAATCTGAAGCGGCAGCAGTTCGATTCCTTGAAGGTGCGGGCGGGTTTGAGCGGCGTGCTTCAGAAGCTGGGCGATAGGGAACAACTCCAGGTCGGCCAGCAACTTCCGAGCGGAGCGAATGTAGCCCGCGTGGCCGACCCGCGGCGGTTGAAGGCGGAGATCAAGATCGCGGAAACCCAAGCCAAAGACGTTCAATTGGGACAACTCGTCTCGGTGGATACGCGCAACGGCCTTGTCGAAGGGCGCGTGGTCCGCATCGACCCGGCGGTGCAGAATGGGACGGTGACGGTGGATGTAACCCTCGAGGGCGCCTTGCCGAAAGGATCACGTCCGGATTTGAGCGTGGACGGAACCATCCAATTGGAACGTCTGGCCGATGTGGTGAATGTCGGACGTCCCGTGCAGGGACAGGCGGAGAGCACGGTGGGGTTGTTCAAACTGGTCAATGGCGGACGGGAAGCCGTGCGCGTCCAAGTCAAACTGGGGCGCAGTTCCGTCAACGCAATTGAAGTGCGCGGAGGGTTGGAGGTGGGGGACCAGATCATCCGGTCTGACATGTCCCAGTGGGATGCCTATGATCGGGTTCGGATCAATTAGCGCGGGAGTCCCGGCGCCGGAGCGTGTGAGGGTGCTCGCTCCGCTCTGGCGCCAGGGCAACACAACATTGACGTAGCAAACAGGCAGTACTTGGCAATCGTATATGAGTGAACAAAACGGCAGTCTGATTAAGCTGCAAAGCATCACGAAGGTCTTCCTGACCGACGAAGTCGAGACCCATGCCCTCTCCGGGATTCACTTGGATATCCGGCAAGGAGAGTACGTATCCATTGCGGGCCCCTCCGGGTGTGGCAAATCTACGCTTCTGGCCATCCTGGGATTGCTGGATTCCCCGACCGAGGGCACCTATGAACTCAACGGTCAGTCCGTGGCGACCCTGGGTTTTGCCGAGCGGGCGCGCATCCGGAACCGTGAGGTGGGTTTCATCTTCCAGAGCTTCAACCTGATCGGCGACCTCACCGTTTACGAGAATGTCGAGCTGCCCTTGACCTATCGGGGGATGAGTTCCGCCGAACGGAAGCAGCGTACCGAGGAAGCGCTCGAGAAGGTGGGGATCGCCCACCGGACCAAGCACTACCCGTCGCAACTCTCCGGGGGCCAGCAACAACGCGTCGCTGTGGCGCGCGCGCTGGCCGGCAAGCCCTCGATCCTGCTTGCGGATGAGCCGACTGGCAATTTGGATTCCAAGAATGGCGACGCCGTGATGGAATTGCTCCGTGGTCTGCATCGCGAAGGGGCCACAATCTGTATGGTCACCCACGATCCCCGCTTTGCCAGGTTTGCCGACCGCACCGTGCACCTGTTTGACGGGCGCGTGGTGGAGGACAACACCGAGTCCGCCACCCTCGACGGCAGGTAAACCGCAGGCGGCGGAAGGCCGTGCCAGCTCCGAGGAATTTCGTGGCTCTCACGGGTGGTTAGTAGTAGTCTCCAGGCATGAAAACCATGCCAATTCGAAGTGCGCTCAGTATTATCACAATCACGCTTTGTCTCGGGGCGGGTCTCGCCGGCCTGGCTCCGGCCGCTCAGGCTGCCGACACCAGCGGGGAGTTCAGGAAACCGGTCATTGACATCGGCATTGTGGTTAAGGACGCAGGCCGCACCGCCCGCTTCCTGACGAATGCGATCGGTTTCAAAGAAGTAAAGGGCTTCCCGGTCACCAGCGAGTTGGGGAGGAAGATCGGATTGATCGACGGGCACGCCACGGACGTGCGTGTATTCGTTCTCGACGAAGCCGACCAGGCAACGAGGATCAAGATACTCTCCTTCCCCACAGCGCAGGGCAAACAGCCCGATCAGGCCTATATCCACTCCACGACCGGCATTCGTTATCTGACACTCTATGTCAAAGACGTGACCCGCGCGCTGGAGCGGCTCAAGAAGGAAGGAGTCTCATTGCTGGGCGAGACGCCGGTCGATCTGGGCGGCGGCACTTTCCTGGTGGCCGTGAAGGATCCCGACGGCAATTTTATCGAGCTGATCGGCCCGCGTCTATAGGTTCGGCCCGCGTCGGCGACTCCAGGATTCCCGTCGCTCGCAGCTTGAAGCGGTACCCGATGCTGACGAGGAACGACAGGGCGATCTCCTTCGGCGCAAGGTACCGGGTTTGTCGCAGCGACCGGCGCAGGATGCTCCGCCACGAATAGAACTGGCGGAGGATGCGGTGATGACCGGCGGTGAGTTGCTCGGGTGAGACCACCGCGGGCTGAAAGACCACATGGCCAAGATCGTAGTGCTCCCATGCCGTGTCGAAGATCCGGCCTGCCTGGTTAAGTCTTTCGAACAACTGGGTGCCGGGGAAGGGGGTCAGCACAGTCAATTGGAGGGTGTCCAGTTCCGCCTCCTCGAGAAAGCGCGCGGTCGTTTCAAAAACCGCGGGCGTGTCCTGGTCAAATCCAAGCACGAAGGCTCCGCACACCCCAATTCCGTGCGCGTGCAATCGGCGGATCGCCTCCCGGTATTCGTCCGCGCGGTTGAACTGTTTGCCTGTGCCGTTCAAGCTGTCTTGGGAGAGGCTTTCGAAGCCCGTGAATACGCCCCGGCAACCGCTGGCCCGCATCAACTCGAGGAATTCAGGATCCCGGGTAGCGCTCACGCCGATCTGGGCGTACCAGTGTTTTCTCAGTGGGATGAGTTCCCTGAAAAGAGAGGCCGCATAGCCGGGATCAGCCACCAGGTTGTCGTCCATGAACAGGATGCTCTTGTTCCTGAACGATCGGATCTCGTCCACCACCTCGCGCACAGGGCGGGTCTTGAAGGTATGGCGGCAGAATGCCGTGACCGAGCAGAACTCGCATTGGTTGTGGCACCCGCGGGTCGCCTGCACCACGGTCGAGGTGACGTACTGGCGCTCGCGGATGAGGCGGCGATCCGGGCAGGGGCTCGTGAATGAGCTGTCCCTGGAAGAATAAAACCGCTGCAGACGACCAGCTTGGAAGTCCGCGACGATGCGGGGTACGTTGGGTTCCGCTTCTCCCACACAGACTGCATCGCCGTGCCGCGCGGCTTCCTCCGGCAGGAGCGTCGGGTGATAGCCGCCCAACACCACCGTCTTGCCTCTGCGCTTGAATTCCCACGCAATTTCGTAGGCGCGAGGCGCGTTGAAGGTCATGAACGAAATTCCCACCAGATCGGCCTCGGCGTCAAAGTCGATCGGCTCCACACTCTCATCGACGATGCGTGGCTCCACGGAGTCAGGGGCGGCGGCCGCTACGCTGAGCGGCGTCAGCATGGAAAACCGGAAGACCCGCATGCGCCAGGCGGCTCGTCCGCCGACCGTTCCCACGCGGAACTCCTTCGCGGCGGGACACACGATGAGGAACTTGATCTTGCCCACGCCGCTGGAAGCGCAACGGCAATCGTCTGCGAGGCTCGGCCGAAGTGCCCCGCCATCCCCGCAGTTCGCGTCGGATGCTTTCATCAAGGGCAGTTTACCGCATTCTGGTCTCGAGCCCTAATTGATAGTTTCAATGGACGCATTGCCAAGCCAAATACCCTGACGGCATTGGACGCGTTCCTTGCGCTGCCGGAATTCTGGAAAGTCGTCTAACGGGCCAAAGCCGGTCTTCTCGTGGGCGAGTTCGGCGCCGCGGACGTAACGAGATTCGTACAGCGGTTGGGGCTCAAGAACATCGAGACGCCCTACCGGGAACCACTGTCGCGTCTTGTCCTTGTCCTGCCAGGCCAAGAAGAGCGTTTTGTTCATAACCTTATCTTCCTTGGCTCTTGTAGGTTATAGCGCACAAACGCAATAACAAACTCCCGGGCCAAACCGCTCACGAGGACGAGATACTCCGCCAGGCGGGCTTTGTTCTTCTGCCTCCCATCAGGGTTTGTGAAAGTGCGGTCAAGTGCGAGGAGGATGTTGGAGAGGGTGTGATCGGACTGGCGGAACCGGGTGGCAGGATCGTAGCGAATAACCAGTCCGGCCAGTGACTGATTTCCGTGGAAGAGATTCCAGCCGTCCACGGCGAATGATCGCGAGGCTGACCCCTGTGTGCCTTTGAAGGAAGCGAGCTCGACCGCAGCATGAGTGATGTCCACGTGCGCAGCGATCTCCGCGGCGATTTTCTCCGCCCAAGACTGCGGACCATGCCTGGTGTCTGATGAATAACCACTTTCATCTGGTGGTGGAGACGCCCCAACCCAATCTCGTGGCCGGGATGAAGTGGTTCCTGGGCACCTACACCCATCGGTTCAACCGCCGGCACCGGGAGTTTGGGCATCTGTTTAGCGGCCGCTACAAAGCCTTGATGGTGGATGGCAGCGGCCACGGTTATCTCAAGACCGTCTGCGACTATGTGCATCTCAACCCGGTGCGAGCCGGGTTGGTGGCTGAAGGCCAACGACTGGAATCCTATCGCTGGAGCAGCTAGGGCGAGTATCTGAAAGCGCCGAGCCGCCGGGTGAAGTGGTTGCGCGTGGATCGCCTGATGGGGGAGTGGAGCATCCCCAAGGACAGCCCGGCGGGACGGCGGCGTCTGGCCCAGTGCCTGGAGCAGCGGCGCGCGCAGGAGAGCCCGGACGCGGATTGGCGGGAGGTGGAGCGGGGTTGGTGTCTGGGGGAGGCGGCGTTCAAGCAGGAGCTGCTGGCGCAAACGCAGGAGCGGCGCGGAGCGCATGGTGGGCCGGAGTTGCGGCAAGCCGACGAGGCGCACGCGGAAGAGTTGGTGAGGCAGGAGTTGCGGCGGCGTGGGTGGCCAGAGGGGAGTTGGAACGTCGGCGCAAGGGGGATGCGCAGAAGGTGGCGATGGCGTGGCGGTTGCGCCATGAGAGCACGATGAGCTTGAAATGGATTGCGCAACGGCTAAAGATGGGCACGTGGACACACGTTTCGAACTGTTTGGTGCAGAGGCGGAAGGCAAAGGAAAAGTGTCAATAGTCTGGACCGACCCCTCTTACTTATGTTTCTAATGGTCCTAAATAAGCCTAAACACCAATTCCCTGGCGGTCTTATGCGTATCTTTTCCTGTTTTTCTGGACCCAAACGCTCGACCGGTTGGACTGGTCTTCCAATCTCACTTACTCTTGCGGGAATCACACTCCTTCTTGGCTGGCCCGGTTGGACACAGGCTCAAAGCTCTCCGATTGAATCGATCAAATTGAGCTTTGAATCCTCGATGGCGCTGGAGGGGGAATGCGGTGCGATGCGGGCGAGCGTCAAGGTGGAAGAGATGGAACTGTTCATGCGTACGGACGTGGGCACGTATTTCGGGTATGTCTTTCAAGGTGCGAAAACTCTCGGACACACTTCCTTTCTCGCTCCCAAATGCCCGGACGATGTCTCCTGGTATGCGACCTTGGAATGGATCGATACGATCGCCAGAGCCCAACTGATCGTGAGCTTTCCGGCGGGAGCGAACCGTCCGACTTTGAAGTTGTGGTTCGACCCGGGAGATACCACCATGGGGCAATGGCCGATGGAGGGTGGCGAGGTGGTGTCTAGGAACCTGTGTGGCTATGAGGTGTGCGATCCGCCGCTGATCCCACTGGGCAAGCAGTGGCTCACCTTCTGGTTCGGCCAGTTCCTGGGGGCTGGGTCCCTGGGGTCGCATCCGCTGAGTGTCAGCCCCATTGGGTTTCCGGGCGCGGCAGTGGCGACCCCGGAATGGGAATTCGCCGAGACGCCGGGTGGGGGACTAAAGGCCAGCAAGAATTACGATGTTTCATTTGGCGGGGCTTCCGAACAAACGCGGTTCTCGCTGCAAATCCAGTTTAAAACACCCGAGATTCGGTCCTTCGAGCCGCAGTACCGGGAAGTGTTTCTGGCGGAGGTGTCGGCGGCCAACCGGTTCACGGCCGTGGTGGATTGGAAAGACGCTCCCCCGGAGGCACGCTCGGCGGTGTTCAATCTGAATGGGGTCGAGCGGGCCGCGCAAATCCAAGGGGACAACGCGATCATCACCTACGATATGGGAACGGACTTCCAGGCCGATGCCAATGGCGGCAATAACCAGTTGAGCGTGATCGCCCGCACGGCCAGTGGCAGTTCGGCGCCGGCAACGCTCTCGCCGAAGGTCGTGCCGGTGCCGCCCTGGGCGGCCCCCCCGTCGGCTTTTACCGCCAGCCCAGGGGTCAGCTATGTGCGCGAAACCATCGGGGTGCCCGAACCACCCTTCGATGCCCAGATTGAGATTCCCGCCTACATTCCTTATCTCGGCGGGCAGTGGGGACTTTCTCCGACCCGGGCGCGCCTTGGCATCAAGGCCGCTTCCAGTGGCGCGCCCGTCAGCGGGCTCGTCAGCGGCGAAACCGGCTTCGCTTTGGGCCAACTGATCGCCCCGGTCCACCTCCCCTTGGATGGCGAAACCCACACCACCTTAACCACGGGCTCCACGCTGCGGACTGACGGGCACGTCCATCTTCATTTGCCTCGAATAAGTTATGACAAGACCTGGCCGCTGATCGAACTGATCCCTGGCGTCCAGGCTTTTTGCGATACGCCCATCATCGGCGAGGCTGCGTGCGCGTTGCTCAGCAGCGCGGTGAACGGGGGCGTGCGGGCTTATGTGGGCGCGGAATTTGATCTCACCGCGTACTTCAAGGGGGAAGCGGGGGCCTTGGAACTGACCGGGGGCGCGGGTACCGGGACGCTCACGGCGACTGTGTCCGGGTGGGGGGACGTGCTTGGTTTCGCGGGGCTTTATGTCGTGGGGGGAGGCTCGGGGAGCTTGACAGTTTCGCTGCCGCCGGCGCGCGTCAGTTCCAGTGGGAGTCTTTCGTTCGCGGCCTATGGTCATATCGCCGGAATGGGCGGCTCGATTGCCGGAACGCAACCGTGGTCTTGGGGCGCGGGCGCGGCGATGATCAGGTTGGCGGGGCCGGCGCCAGTTTCCAGAACGGGCTTGGACCCATGGCAGACGCCCGCCATTGAATACTCGCTGTTGGTCACGAACCTGCCGTTTGATCCCGCGCCCGCGCTGGCCAGCGGCGGCAGCAACGAGGTGGCGCTGGTTTGGGCCGGGGCGCCCCTGGCCGGCGCCGCGCGTGGTCAAATCTGGTTGACTTTGTATGATGGCACCAACTGGAGCGCGCCCGGGGCCTTAAATCAAGGCGAAGCGTATGCGCATCACCCGACGGTGGCTTTTGACGCCGGGGGCCGAGTGCTGGTGGCTTGGGAACAGAATCCGGGCATGGCGGTCCCCAGCGACTTTTCCGAGTTGCCTCAATTTGCGCGGGGCTTGGAAGTGGCTTACGCGCTGGTCGAACCCGTTTCGGGCGCGATCGTGTGGCGCGGGGTTTTGGGACGGGACAACCGCTTCGATGTGAGGCCCCGTTTGAAGGCCGCCCGGGATGGTTCGGTGCGGCTGGTTTGGCATGCGACCGGCGGAACGTCCCTGGTGGGCAATGCTAATGACCCCGCGGAGCTGATGACCGCGGTCTGGGACGGCACGACTTGGACCCAGCCGGTGGCCGCGGTGACGAACCTGACCGGCCTGCTCGATTGGGATTTTGGGGCGCGATCGGCCGTCGAAGCGTTTATCGCGTTGAACTTGGATACCGATCAGCATCTGAACACGGCCGAAGATCGCGAAATCCTTCAGGCGCATGGGACCGGCCAGAACTGGTCCGCGCCTGTGCCTGTCACGAGCGATAACATTGAGGACTGGGGCGCCAAGGCGATCTATACCGACGCTGGCGACCCAGCGATTGCCTGGGTGAGGGAGCAGCAAATAGTGGGCGTGATTGGCACGAATACGTTCGCCATTGCGTTGGACGGTGCGAGCGCCCCCGGCGTTTCGTTTAATGCCGCGCAATGGGGCGCGACGGCGCGCGGGCTGGTGTTGGTTTGGCCCGGCGCCAACGATTTGTATGGCGCGGCGACCCTTGGGTCATCCTCAAAGGAATGGACCAAACCCCAAGTCTTGTTGGCTACACCAGAATTTGAGCAGAAACCGGCCGTGGCGAGCGCGGCGGATGGAAAGTTTTGGCTGGCAGCCATGCAAGTCGCCCCACCCGTCAATCTGGGCATTCCCTCCACCAGCGCTGTCTTTGCGACCCGCTTGGAGGCAATTCCTCCGCTGCGAATGGAAGTTGCGCCCTCAATTGAGTCGAGATTTGTCGCGCCTGGCACAATTATTCTAGAAACAATTATGAAAACGAACTCATCAATTGTGCGAGTAGATTATTGGGCGGGACGTTTTTTGTTCGGCTCAGCCTTCGCCAGTCCGTATCAGGTGAATTGGCCCAATGTGCCCGAAGGTGAATATCAAATCACCGCAGTCGCAGTGGACCAAAAGGGAGCCTCGATTGCCTCTGCCCAAACAAGGGTAACCGTGACCACCCAGCCTGTGATCCGTTTCAACGGAGCCAGCAGATTGCCCGGCGGCCAAATCCTCCTAAGCCTGACTTCAACCGGCACTAACGGAATCGCTCTGCAAACCACGACAAATCTGTTCACTTGGAAAACTATCCGGACTATCCCAACGGTTACACCCAACACGACCATTGAACATATGGATTCAGAACCATCTCAAGCGGCCTGGTTTTATCGAGCGCTGCTCATGCCATAGGCTCGGAGTGCGGGAGATCCTGCGGGCCGAGGCAGACTGGGGTAACATGCGGCCTCCAGCTTGCGCCGCCCCGCTGGGGCTTGGGGTGAGCTGGACCGGGGCGGGCGGTGGAGAGTGGGGAGTTGAGACTGCGCGGCTCGCCGGGACGGCTCGCCCTACCTGAACCGGGGCGGTCAGGGATATTCGGGTTCGCCGTCGGGTTCGGGCTCGGCGGAGGCCGTTCGCTTGCCGCTGCATTCGTTGAATGAAATGATAATGATAGGAATTTGGTTTTAGGGCTATGTACTTTATTTCCCTTGAGTTGATGCATCAGCCCCTGGATTTGCTCCGGGTGGCGGCGAACGTTTTCAAAGGTGCGGAACAAGGTCTGGCATAGCTGGGTGGGCGAGGCAAAATAGCGATTCTGCGTGGCATGCTTGCGCGTGTAGTTCCAAATTCGTTCCTGAGCGTTCAACTCCGGCCAGTAAGGCGGCAATTGGAACACCTCCAGGTGACGGCGCTGGCTGGCGAAATACTGGTAGATTTCGTCCTTCTTGTGATAGGAAGCGTTGTCTTGGATCAGGTAGACCCGGTGGTTTCGGCGGTAAAAGGCGGGCAAGAGCACTTGATCTACAAAGGCCAGGTAGGTTTCCCATTGAAAGTAGTCTTCCTGATGCAGATAGGTGAATTGGGCATTGTCCAAGCGAACGGCCCCAAAGATCTTCTGCGTATTGCGTTCTCCACGCGTGGGGACCTGCGGTTGATGGCCCCGGCGTGACCAAGTGGCGTGAAGGGTGGGCGTCTGGCGGAACGAAGCTTCGTCCTCGAACACGATCACCGCCCCTTCGATTTGCGCGTTTTTTTTAGATTGGGATAGGTGTAGCGGACCCATTTGCGCTTCTGCTTGAGGTCGGCTTGGACCAACTGCGTGGTCGGCCGCTGCACCGAATAGTCCAGTTGGCGCAACAGCTTGCGAACATGGCCGGGATGATACTCCTGTTGGAACTCCTCGTGGATGATTTGCCCCACCAAAGGAGAGGTCCAGATACCGGTTTCCAATCCGTAGGCTACCGGACCACTGTCCAAAATATCCCGGAGCTTCTGGCGTTGAGTCTCGTTCAGACCGGCGGGCCGTCCACTACGCTGGCCTTCCCCAAGTCCCTCCTCCCCATAGAGGTTCCAATGTTTGATCCAGAGCGGCACACTGCTGCGATGCACCTTCAGTTGGTTGGCAATGTCACCGGCCGTATAGCCTTCCAGGCTCAGCAGAATACCTTGCACGCGCAACGCCAATCGCGGAGCCTTCTCCCGCAGAGCCTCGCGTCGAACCGTCAGGAGCTTCTGGATCGTCTTGCGATCCCCTTTGGCAAATACCGGCTGCATATTTGCTCTGCAAAATACGCTTCCCGGTCCGATATGTCGAATTATTTATGCGCGGCCTGCGAGGTCCACCTGCTGGTCTTCTTTGACCAGGTCGATGCGGCTAAGCTTGGCGTTCAGGTAACCGGGACCGTCAAAGCAGTGCGTGTGATCCATGGCGAGCAACCGCCACTGCCCGTCAGGCAAATCCTTGCTGGATAGAAAGACATTGCCGCCCTGATTGGTGACCACTGCCACGGCAAAGTCCCTCGCTGGCACGACCTGCAGCCGGGCGAAATGCCGTCCGTTGGTGCTGCCGTTTGTCAACGCCTTGCCGCCGGCCTTGTCTGCGCCTTACACGGAGTTTCATCTCGTCGCCGCCGAAGTCGAACATCGCGCGAGGAAGACGAAGTAAGAGCGGGCTAACGTCCACCGCTACGAGGCAGGCAGCATCCGGCGTGAGCCGGATCATTCTTCGCTGGCGCGGTCGAACGTCCTGTGCCAAGTCGAAGTTTGAACCTCCAGTAACCGGCGAAATAGGCTCTCCCTTGGGCCTTCACCGAGCCGACTTGCCGGGTCTCGGTCTCATTCCGAGGTCGGTCCGATTGGGGTCCATGTCACGCAGATCAGCCGCCGACGGCCCGCCACCGAACTGTTTCCAGTAAAGGGCCTTGAATGGGTTGACGTTCGGGCCGGTGGCGTTTTCGTTGACCAGTAGTGGCCGCACCGAGGTCCACCATCGATCGTAGGCTGCCTCCAACTCTCTCACCAACTCCGGGTGCTGGAGCGCGATGTTGTATTTCTCGCCGTAGTCCAACTTGAGATCAAAAAGCTCCCACTGTTTGGAGCCGTTCGCGGCATCGCTCACCAAGCTGTAGCAGCTGTTGCGGATGCGGCAGTGAAGGTACTTCGCTTCGGCTACCTTGCCGTTGGCCCAACGCCCGACGTGCGTGGGAAGGTATCGCTCGGGCCAGTTGGCCTGCGGATCCTGCAGGAGCGGCGCGAGGCTGCGGCCGTCGAGCGTCGCGGCCACCTTTGGCGGGACTTTCGCTCCAACCAGTTCCGCGAGGGTCGGGAAGATGTCCACGTGCGCGGCTAACTTGCCCACGTCAACGGGCCTGAGAGTGCCGGGCCAGCGCCAGAAGGAGGCGGCGCGTGTGCCGCCTTCCCAAGGGGTGCATTTTGCCCCGCGCATGCCGGCGTTCCAAATCGGGCAGCCGACCGTCCCGCCGTTGTCGTTCATGAAGATGACCAGCGTGTCTTGCTCCAGGTTCCAGGCCTTAAGTTGGGCGAGGAGACGGCCCACGTTATCGTCGAGGTTGGTCAGCATGCCGAAAAACTTCGCAGTGTTCGTGGACCCTTTGCCATCGTAGAGGCTTTCATAGCCCGGTGGCACTTCCAGGGGCGTGTGCGGCACGTTCGTGGCCAGATAACAGAAGAATCGTTTCCGGCCTTTGACCGACTCGATCCATTTGAGTGCCTGCGCGAAGAACACGTCGGTGCAATACCCCTTTGTCTTCTCGAATCGGCCGTTGTGCAGGATGGCTGGGTCCAGGTATTTGTTGCCAGGCGCGTCGCCGCAGGAGCCGGGATAGGTTTGGCCGATACCGCCGCCGCCGTGGATGAACACCTCGTCAAAGCCGCGCCGCCCCGGCTGATATCTTGCTTCGTCGCCCAGGTGCCACTTACCGAAGATCCCGGTGGCGTAGCCCGCCTTGTGGAGAACCTGGGCAATCGTTGTGGTCTTCAGGCTCATCCGCTCGCGCTCGAAGATGGTGTGGGTAACGCCGTTCTTGAACTCATGTTTCCCGGACAGCAGCGCGCTGCGGGTTGGCGCGCAGGTTGGGCTGACGTGAAAATCGGTGAAGCGCACGCTCTCATCGTGAAGCCGGTCCAGGTTTGGCGTTTTCAGGACTGGATTCCCGTGACACGAGAAATCGCCGTAACCCTGATCGTCGCTCAGGATAAGGATGATGTTTGGCGGTTGTGCGGCGTGGGCGGTGGCGGGCAACACCGAACTGATGAGCGCCAGAGCCAAGGGCAGGCATCTTTTCATGGTCGTGCGGAACAATGTTACCATTGGTGCTGAACACGCAACGGAAATAGGAGCTGACGTAAGACATACCTGGCATTCAGCCGTCCCTTTGGGACTTGGGCAATCCAGAACTCGCCCCCCGGCGTTGAAACGCCGGGCTAGTATCGGATTGTCCCTCCGGGACAGCGAGGTCTTTGATGACCGGTCCTTGCGCGGCTTGACCGGCGGACAATTCGGTTTAAGCTCGGCCTCATGCAAACCGCTTTTTTAACTGCTCGATCCGCGTCCTGGTTTGTTCGCGGTCTTCTGCTTGCCGCCGCGCTGGTTTGGGCCAGCCCGGGTGAGGGGGCGGAGGCGGGCGCCACGCAATTCAACGAGCTGACTGCCGCTGAGAAGGCGGACGGATGGAAGCTCCTCTTCGACGGCAAGACGACCGCTGGCTGGCGCAGCTACAAGAAAACCACCTTCCCCGAGAAGGGCTGGGTGGTCGAGGACGGCTGCCTCAAACACACCGCCAGCGGGGGCGGTGGCGACATTATCACCAGTGAGGCGTTTGATGATTTCGAACTCCGTTTTCAGTGGCGCATCGCGCCTGGCGCAAATAGCGGTCTCAAGTATCTCGTGCCTGAGGATCGCTCCAGCCCGCTCGGGCACGAATACCAGTTGATTGACGACCAAACGCTCGGTGCAGGAGAGCGGGGTGGCAAGGGCTCCACCGGCAGCTTCTACGCGGTGCTGCCGCCCACAACCCCGGCAAAACCCAACCCCCCCGGCCAATTCAACGAATCGCGCATCCTGATTCACGGCAACCACGTCGAGCACTGGCTTAACGGGACGAAGATCCTGGAGTATGAGCTGGGCAGCGATGCGGTGAAAGCCGGGGTGGCGGCGAGCAAGTTCAAGAACGTGCCTGGGTTTGGTTCCAAGCTCAAGGGCCACCTGCTTTTGCAGGATCACGGTGGCGAGGCCTGCTTCCGCGGCGTGAAACTTCGTCCTCTGCCCGCTGCCAAATAGAGTGGGCCTGATGAACCGACGACCCGCCTTCGGTGCGAAACTGAGAGTCGCGACATGAAACGGACTCTGTCGCTTTTGTTGTGGGTCTTAGTCTCTCTAGCCGGAGCGGGCGCTTACACGACGTTAGCGTTGAAGCGGGCCGAGCCGGTCAATTCCGTCTTTATCCTTGTCGCCGCCGCATGCACCTATGCCATTGGGTTCCGGTTCTATTCGAAATGGATCGCGGCACGGGCCCTGGTCTTGAATGACCGGCGCGCCACCCCCTGCGAGGTTCAGGACGACGGCAAGGACTTCGTCCGGACGAACCCATGGATCGTCTTCGGGCATCACTTCGCGGCCATCTCCGGCCCGGGTCCGCTGGTGGGGCCGGTGCTGGCGGCCCAGTTCGGCTATTTGCCTGGGACGCTCTGGATCCTGATCGGCTGCGTGCTGGGGGGTGCGGTGCAGGATTTCGTGATCCTCTTCTGCTCGCTGCGACGGGGCGGCAGGTCGTTGGGGCAGATGGTGAAGGACGAGTTGAACACCGCCGCCGGAGCCATCGCGCTCGTGGCGATTCTGGCCATCATGCTCATCCTCCTGGCCGTGTTGGCGCTGGTGGTGGTGAAGGCACTGGCGGAAAGCCCATGGGGAGTCTTCACTGTGGGGTCCACCATTCCGATCGCGATGTTCATGGGTGGCTACCTTCGCTGGTGGCGGGTAGGCAAGGTGATGGAAGCCTCCGCCATCGGGGTCGTGTTCCTGCTCCTGGCCGTGTGGGGCGGGCAGTATGTGCACGGACACGCCGAGTGGCGCCAGGTGTTCAAACTCAAGGAGGAACCGTTATCCTGGGCGATCCTCGGCTACGGATTGGCGGCAAGTGTGCTGCCGGTCTGGTTGCTCCTTGCCCCGCGGGATTACCTCAGCACCTTCATGAAGCTGGGGACGATCTTTGCGCTGGCCGCCGGCGTTTGCCTCATCCTTCCGAACCTTCGCATGCCGGCCATCAGCAGTTTCGTGGATGGCTCGGGGCTGGTGGTTCCCGGCAAACTTTTTCCCTTCTGCTTCATCACGATCGCTTGTGGCGCGATCTCGGGTTTCCATTCGCTGATCGCCAGCGGCACCACGCCCAAGCTGGTCACTCGCGAGCGCTACGCGCGGTCCATCGGTTACGGAGCGATGTGCCTGGAATCGCTGGTGGCTGCGATGGCGATGATCGCGGCATGCACGCTCGAACCGGGCGTCTATTTAAGCATGAATGTGAAGGGCGCGGGTGCCACCCCCGCTGCCGTCGCCGCCGACACTGCCCGGAAGGTGAATGCCACCGGATTTTCCGTGACGGTCGAGGAGATGGAGTCCCTCGCCAAGCAGATGGGCGAAGACACGCTCTTCGGGCGCACAGGCGGCGCGGCCACCCTGGCGGTGGGGATGGCCCACATCTTCTCCCGCGCCGTGAGCGGCAGGTGGCTGGACCTCTGGTACCACTTTGCGATCATGTTTGAGGCGCTCTTCATCCTGACCACCCTCGATGCCGGGACACGAGTGGGGCGCTATATCCTTCAGGACGCCCTTGGCAACCTCTGGAAACCGTTGGCGGACACCCGCAGCCTGGGGGCGAACCTGGTGGCCAGCGGGCTAATGGTGTCCGGCTGGGGTTATTTCCTCATCCAAGGCGTGCGCGATCCGGAAGGCGGGGTCAAGGCGCTTTGGCCGCTATTCGGCATCGCGAACCAGATGCTCGCTGCGATCGCTCTTTGCCTGGCCACCACAGTCATTCTCAAGCTCCAGCTCGCACCGGCTCGGGCGGCCGGCCAAGCCGGGGCGGATGAGCGTCCGCGGCGCCCGGCTCTGGCCTTGGTCGCCTTTCTGCCGTTGGTTTGGCTGCTGGCGGTGACGCTGACAGCAGGCGCGCAGAAAATCTTCCATCCGGACCCCCGCATCGGCTTCCTGGCCCAGGCGCGGGTTTGTTCGAAGAACATCGAGGCCGGACGCTTGCTCTCGACCGAGGGCAAGTCCGCAGAGGAGCGGGAGAGCGGTGCCCTGATGGTCAAGCGAAACACCGCCCTGCGGACCAATCAGATCGTCGATGCTGTAGCAGCCGGTTTCTTCATGGTGCTGGTCCTGGTGATCCTCCTGGTGAGCGTGCGCGAGTGGATTCTGCTCCTGGCTCGCAAGCGCCTCGCGACGCTGCGCGAGAGCAATCCGGTCTGGCTGCCCAACTACGCGCTGGCGGAGGGCAAGCCGCTGCGGCTCTTCAGCCTCATCGCGCTCGGGTTCGGACTGGCGAAGGAACTCACAGGCGAAGCCGAGTTCGAACGGGCCACTGAAGCCGCCCGCGCCTCTGACTGCCATCTTGCAGGATGCGCGCCCGACAAAGGCAAGCTGTACGCCCAGGTCACCGCCCGGCGCTTCCAGGGCGTGCGCAGGTGTTGCTAGTGCGGAACTCACCTCCGGACGGAGATCGCACAGTCCGTCGGCGGCATCGGCTGGCAAATGGAGACTCCTCACGAATGACAACCCAAGGCGCGACGCACTGGCGGCCAATTGTGAATAGGTGACCTATGCGTGACGTCGATGGGGGGACAAGCTTCGCCACTTGTTGGACTGGCAAAACGTCGGCATGATAATATCGAAACAGTACGTTGCGGAGATTCGATTGAAACGAGAAGAGGTGGAGTCGTTCGATAGGTATCCTTTCTCACTTGCGGCAGTGCGACCGCTCGAGACACTGGAACTCCACCCGGCTGTTACCTTTTTTGTGGGGGAAAATGGTTCCGGCAAATCCACGCTGTTGGAAGCCATTGCTGTGGCGTGCGGTTTTAATGCCGAAGGGGGGTCCAAAAACTTCAGATTCGGCACACGGGACTCGCACTCAGAGTTACATCGTTTCCTGCGACTCACCAGAGGGTTCCCTCGCCCGTGCGATGGTTTTTTCCTCCGCGCCGAAAGCTTCTTCAACGTCGCAACGGAAATTGAAAAGCTAGACGCAGAACCCGGAGTCGGACTTCCGATAGCGCGATCGTACGGTGAGCGTCCGTTGCACGAGCAGTCGCACGGAGAGTCCTTTCTCGCTTTACTCATAAACCGTTTTCGCGGCGAGGGGCTTTATCTGCTGGACGAACCCGAGGCTGCTCTTTCCCCCAGCCGCCAACTCTCCGTTCTCACCCGAATTCACGACTTGGTGCTCCAGAAGTCCCAATTCATAATCGCTACACACTCGCCCATTCTGATGGCCTATCCTGACGCGTACATCTACGCCTTTTCACCAAGAGGCATTGAGCGGGTTGAATACAAGGATACGGAGCACTACCGGGTGACCCACGATTTTCTGTCCAATCCCCAGCGGATGCTGAACATCCTGTTTGCGCCCTAGCCGTCCCCGGTTCGCGCAGGGAGTCGCTCTCGATCTGCCGGTGGCCGACGTCCTCACAAACGGCGATGAGAAGCAGCCATGGATGATCCGGTCTCCAACCGAATGGATCGGGGATCGCGTTCATATTGGAAGCGCCATCTACGTCTCGCATTTGGTGCGCAAGCAGGACCGAGGATACGTATGACGGCCCGATTGAAACGCTCGTGCTGGCAGGCAGCATTGTTGTTTGTAAGAACTGAGACCGTCCAGGCCAAAGGCGAGCGTATTATTGCCGAGGAACTCCAGCGATTCCACTGCGAGGAGTCCGAACTGGTCGAACGCAAAAAGCGCGACCCGGAGAAACTCGCGCTCGCCATTCGGCTGAGGAAGGAAACCGGTCTGACCATCAAAGTGATCACCGCCCGCCTGCATTTGGGCACCACCAGGAACGCCGCCGGGCGATTGCGCGAACTGCGCACAGAGCATGTGCTGACCCCTACTCTGGACGCCAGAGCCGCGCCCGCGCCGTCAGCTTGACAACGGGCTGGTCGAGTCCGAAAGTGCTCTCACGCTGGAACAGCGGAAAACACACTGTGCCATGACGCGTCTTCTTGTCATCTGTGTTTCTCTCGAGATGCTCAGCTTGGTCTCCGCCCCGCTGGCCGCGCAAAGCTGGCAGCCGGCCGGCTTTGGCGCCGGCGGCTTCTTTCCTCAAATAATGGTGGATCCGGCCGATTCGAGCATTGTGTACCTGGCGGCGGATGTGTCGGGTCTAAACAAGAGCACCAACTACGGGGATGGCTGGTTCAAGATCAACTCTGGTTTAGGATGCCGGGAAGTCGCCGCTTTCGCCATCGACCCGGCCAACTCGTTGCGCCTGTGGGCTGGGACTCCAATGGGCCTCTACACCAGCGCCGACGGTGGGGACTCGTGGTCGTTGGCCGCACCGAAGCTGACCTGTTACATCAACGTCAATTACCGCGGCATCGCGATCAACCGCGCTGGCACGATGCTGGTCGCCGTTCACCACCAGGTGGATGATGCCGAGCCGCCCGTCCAGGGCATCCTTGACGGCCTGCTCTACCGCAGCACCGATGGCGGCAGCAATTGGACGCTCAACGCCCAACTCGCGGATCTTTTCGCCAACACCCACACCCGATTCCCCGCTGTCGTCTTCGATCCTTATGACGGCAGCCACGCCTTCCTGCTGGCGGACGGCGTCGGCGTGCTAAAGTCCACCGACTCCGGGCTGAGCTGGTCCTATTTCACCAACGGGCTCCCGCCCGGTCTCAATTGGAGGAATTTGGACGTGGGCTCGAACGTGGTCTTCGCCACGGCCAGCCCCTCCATGCCCTACAAGAGCCCAAAGGAGAGTCCGTCCTGGCGGCTTCGGGCCCAGGGCATCAGCGGCGACGAAAGCACGGGCTATCCAGCGGCGGATACCATCCGCATCTCGCCAGCCGATGACAACCTGGTGTACTTGGGCCAAGCCGGCTGGCCTTCGGTCCTCTACCGCTCAACCAACGGCGGCACGAACTGGGTCGGAATCGTGGCGCCCGACCATTACCGGTTCGACAGCACCAACGCTCCCTTCCAGTGGTGGACCGACCAGTTTCAGGCGCCCATTTGCCTCGCCATTGATCCCGCCAAACCCTCCCGGCTCTATTACAGCACTTGGTGGGGGGCCTGGCGCAGCGACGACGCTGGCTTCAACTGGGTCGAGAAGATCATTGGCTCCCAGAACACCGTATGCACCGATGTTGAGTCCTCCGGCGGAACGCTCTTCTCCACCCACATGGATGTGGGCATCTATCGCAGCCTGGACCAAGGTCGCACCTGGCTGAACTGCTACCCGGCACCGGGCATGAGAAAGGCCGACCTGCAAGCCTGGTCCGTGAAGAAAGGACCTGGCAACATGGTCTATGCCAGCATCACCTTACCCACCGCGCCAGCTTTGTGCCGCAGCTCAGACCAAGGCGTGACCTGGCAGGTCAAGACCAATGGCATCTACAAACCCGCGGACTTTGACATGAGTTGGCAGGCGGCCTTGGCCGTTGATCAAAGCCGGACTGGAACCGTCTATCTGGCCCTCGAGTACGTCACCGACAACCGCGCCATCCAGCGCAGCACTGACTTCGGCGACACCTGGGCCCCCTTGCCCAGCGTGCCTGGATCGCTCGGCAGCACCCTGCCGCGCCGAGTCAAGACCCTCGAGGCCGATCCCACCCAGGCCGATCGCCTCTTTGCCGGCCTCTTCTACGACGGGCTTTGGCGCACCGAGGACGGCGGATCCACGTGGACCCGAGCACAAGGCATCGGCGCGGACCTGGCCGAAGGCAGCGTGCAGGAAATCGTGGCCTTGTCCAACGGTGCGGTGTTTGCCGCCTTTGACACCGGGGTCTATCGCAGCGCGGACCATGGCCGCACGTTCTCCCGGCTCCTGACTCGCCCCAACTGGGGCGAGCAACCTGCCCTGGAGTACGCCTGGGCGGTGGCGTCCAATCCCGATAACACCAACGAAATCTGCGTCGCCAGCGCCAAGAACTACCCGATCTGGCACAACCGCGGCTCAGTCTGGCATAGCACTGACAACGGTGGCACATGGACAGACATCACGGGTGACCTTTCAGTCAAGAACGTGACGGCACTCAGTTTCCTCGGCGGATACGTCTATGCTGCGACTTCGGGAGCGAACATCTACCGTTACCGGGTGGCCCCGTGGCCGCCTCCATTCCGCATCACCCAACTCAACCTCCAAGCCAACGGCCAAGTCGAGATCCGTTGGACCAGCTCGCCCGACTCCTGGTACGAAGTGCAAGTGTCCACGAACCTGATGGCCGGTTTCAGGCCCGCCGCCAGGCACCTCCCGGCTCAGTCGCCCGAAAACGTCTTCACCGACATCGCCGCCCAGCCGCAGCAGAAATTCTACCGCGTCCTTCTGGAACCTTGAGCGCCAATGCGCTGACGTAGTAGAATATTACCCATGAAAACAACGACGATGACGTTGACCCGCAGGCGGCAGACGGTGTTTCCGCTGGAATGGTGTCGCCGCGTGGGCCTCGAGCATGGCGGTCCTCTGAACGTGTTCGATCTGGGGGAGGGCGGACTGTTGATCCGGCCCGTGAAACCGCCTTCGCCCAAGGAAGTAGCCACTCTCTCGAGGGTGGACCGCCGGAAACTCGGTTAGAGCGAAGCGAAGGAAGGGGCGGTAGGCAGGGCTCGCTGTCCTCAGCGGGCCACAGTCGCCTCGAAAGGCGGCTGCCAAAGGTTACTGCGGCGGAGAAACCTCTGTGAGGGGTCCTTTGCCGGGCGGGGATTTGCGCCCGCGTACGGAGCCGGACAGGATGAAGAACATGCCCATCACACAACCTCCGAGGACGGCTACCTCGGAGAACAGGTGCCCCTTCAGAAACGACAGAAACAATAGCAGAACCCACAACCTTGCCAGAGGACTCCAAAAAGGTTTCTGACTCAACGCTAAGGTCAACAAGATATAGCCCGCGCCCACAAGGAACCCTGCGGCGCAGCCCAACAGTTTCGCCTCGGGCGCTATGGACGGCGTCATCAGCCAAAAGACGGCGAAAGCGACGAGCTCGAGAACCAGAGTTTTACTCATCGCTGCCCAATTGAGATCCCGCAACTTGGGCGGCGGAGCGAATCTCTCCGGATGTTTCGTCCTGAGTTCTTCGGTAAGTTTTCCGACGAAAAGGTTCGCTTCCACTCGCGAAGCGTCGGGGAACGTCTGGCGGAACAGCTTGATGGCGCCGGCGACATCGCCGGCGAAAATGGCCTGATGCAACGGTTCGCTTTGCTTGGCGGACAGGGTCGGGCCCGGCATGCCATAGACGAGTTTCTGATAGTCCCGCACTATGTGGAACAGGAGCAACAAGCTCAGAGTGAAGCCAGCCCAGTCCAGGAACAACGCAGCCCACAACCATGCAGGCCGCGTAGGTGTGTTTGCCCACACGCTGAACTGGATGATCTTCGCCAGGTAAAGCACCGCGAATCCAAGCCCTGCGACGCTGATCAGCCCACAGACGACGCGCATACGCCGGCTCGCCGGCTTGGGGGGGGCGCCCACCTGCTAACCGACCCAGCAAGTCGCCCTTCTCTCCACGCACATACTGCCGAAAGACCGCGGAGAGGCAGGCGCGGATGTCAACAGTAACCACTGACTTCGGCACTCCCAGCACATGGCATTTGAAGATTCCAAGGGCCCACACAATCGTTGTGAGCAGGAGTACGCTGGCGACTTCCCAAGCCACGGGCTCTTCCGCCATCGAGCCGGGATGGGGGAGAGCCTGATCCGCGAGTAATCGGTTCTCCAGGAACTTCCCCCGCTCAAACTGCCAGTAAAGCAGACCCATGAGGACTATAGAGGCGGACGAAGCGGCGGCCACCAGCGGCCACGGATGCCGGCGCAGCCAACTCTCGGCCTTGCGCACAGTGCTCACGGGAATCGCTTGAATCGGCTCGTGATTAAGGAAGCGGCCCAATTCCTCGGCCAGCGCGCGCGCCGAGTGATAACGGCGGGCGGGATTCTTTTCCAGGCACTTGAGGCAAATGGTCTCCAAATCGGGCGGCAAGGCGGCGTTGAGCTTGCGAGGCGCGGCGGGCTCGGATTCCATCACCTGGCGCATCGTGGCTGCCGGCGTCTCGGCGCGAAAGGGCGGACGGCCCGTCAGCAGTTCGTAGAGCACCGCCCCCAGCGAATAAACGTCGCTGTGCGGCCCCACCTGGTCGAGATGGCCGGCGGCCTGCTCCGGCGACATATAACTGGGGCTGCCCATCACCACGCCGTTTTGCGTCAGGCTCTCGTCGCGCCCGATGAATTTGGCCAGGCCGAAATCGGTAATGCGCGGGACTCCGGCGGCATCGATGAGCACGTTCTGCGGCTTCAAGTCACGGTGCAGTGTGCCGCGCTGGTGCGCGAAATGGACCGCCTCGGCAAGGGTCTTCACGCACTCGGCCGCGCGGGCCGGCGGCAGCGGGCCGCTTTCCCGCACCAGCGAGCCCAAGTCGCGGCCTGCGACATAATCCATCGAATAATAATGCTGGCCCTCGTGCTCGCCGACCTCGTGGATGGCCACGATGTTCGGATGCTGCAAATTTGCCGCCGCCTCGGCCTCGCGGCGGAACCGCTGCACCTCGGCCTCGCTGGCCAGCTTGCCGGCAAGAATCATCTTCAACGCCACAGTGCGGTTCAGGCTCGACTGCCGGGCCTTCCAGACGACACCCATGCCGCCGCGCGCGATTTCCTCCAGCAATTCATAATCTCCGAAGTAATGCACCCGCGCGAAGGCGGCGGGGCCAATCGTCAGCGTGGAGGCCGGTTCGGCGGATGGGCCTTGGGTAAGGGGTTTAACCGTGATGGTGGGGGCCGGCCCGCCCGACGGGCCTTCGGTGGGCCATGTTGCCGCCGGATCTGTCTTGAGCAAGCACACCGGGCAGAGACCGGCGGGGGCGTCCCCCCGCCGCGGGGGGCCGCCACCGGGGCAAAGTCGCATCGTGTTCCTCACGTATTTCGGGTTT
>ORJL011650678.1_pt1 | contig 36522 bp, 31 predicted proteins | sample 1779941 | NCBI WGS metagenome assembly ORJL01 (sample SAMEA104232317, study PRJEB22302) | groundwater metagenome | biome: forest; feature: aquifer; material: groundwater | place: USA | collected 2011-08-07 | depth 5.8 m | reverse complement strand
TTCTTGAAGTAGTCTGGGTTGCGCACCAGCTGCCAGCTAGCTCCTTGGACGATGTTCTTGACGATGAATGGCCCCGCTCCGGAGTCTGCCTTTTTCAAGTCGTCCCGGGTTATTCCAGCGCGGTAAATGGCTGCAGCGCTGACGGCCAGAATCTTGGGTACGAAGGGTGACGGCCTTATGAGGTTGATGCGTACCACGTACTTGCTAGGAGCATCCACAGACTCAACGTACTCCTTCAGGACACCAGCCCGAGGCGAGACTATGCCGTCTATCTCGCCAATGATCATCTTGATGGAGTAGGCCACGTCTGCAGCAATCAACTCCTGGCCGCTATGGAACTTGATGCCTGGTTGGATGTTAAGAACCATGGTCTTGCCGTTGTTCTCCAGGTGCCAGCCTTCGGCAGAGCATATCTCGCACTCGGTGGTCTGGCCTTCGTAGTTGACGAAGAGGTTGGTATAGAGTTTTCCGGTGGACTGGAAATACTCCGGCGAGACCGACAGTAGCTGTGGGTCAAAGGTAGGCGTGAATGTACCGTGAGCAAAGCGTAGCGTGCCGCCTTTCTTGGGCTGTACGCCCGGCGTTGGTGTGGGCGCACCTACAGTGGTAGGCGTGGGTGTTGCCACCGTAGCAGGCTTTGTGGGAGTTGGAGTAACTCCTCCCGGTACCTTGGTTGGAGTCGCCGTAGGCGCGGTGGTAGTTGTGGGCGTGGGCTCTGCGCCCGGGCCGCAGGCCAGGGCCAGGAATAGAAGACATGCCACCATGGCTGTCCACGACAGCAGCTTTCCACCGTACGCTGCGGGCTTATTCATTGTTCTGCCCCCTTACACACACCCATCGAGTTATTCCGCTATGAACCTTCTATCAGATAGTCTCTAGTCTAGCCAGACCCGATCTCCTCTGTGCCAGCCACTGGCGGAGTGGACGCTCATGCCTATAGTGAAGCCGTGTAGATTGCTCCAAGTCCAATACAGATCATCATTGGTTGCCACCGGCGCGTAGCCAACATCCTTCAGCACAATGATGTCCTGGATTTTGAAGAAAAGCTCCTTCCGCTTGACCGCGTCCATCTCTGATGACATCTGGACGTACAGCTTGTCAACCTCAGGGTTAGAGTAGCCGAACCAGTTGCGGGAGCCACCTGTGATCCAGTACTGGCCTATCACCTCGTCCGGATCCCTGACTACCACACAATACCTGTAAGTATGAAGCTGATAGTCCAGGTTGCCCATACGTTCCGCCAAACGATCTGCATTTTCCACTGATATGTTGGTGCGAATGCCTACCTTGGACAACTCCTGCTGAACCTCGTCAGGAGTGAAGTAAGCGGAGCCTGAGAGAGGACCTCGGATCATCTGGTCCACTTTATCTATTCCGTTAGCATACCCGGCGTCCTTTACCAGTTGCTTGGCCTGCTCAATCTCCTGCTGCTTCTTGGCGCCGGTGCCCCAGCCGGGAACTATGTTCCAAATCTTCTCCGGTGGCGTAGCATATTCCTGCCCAGGGTTGTAGTACAGCAACTGGGGCACCCATCCCTGGATGTAGTCACCCATCCCGATGGTTGCCATGGCAGTCCGGTCTAGAGCCAAGTTGGCCGCCTGGCGCATCTTCAGGTCATTGAAAGGCGGTTTGGCATTGTTCATCTGCAGGAACATGGGACCACATCCGCCCAATTCCAATGTGCGCTTGATCTGTCCAGACTTCTCCAGTTCGTTGAGTTTGGATTCATATTGCTTGCTGCTTATGCCGGCCCAGTCTATCTTATGAGTGAGAAAGGCGGCGATGTTGGTGGTGGGATCGGGTATGATGGTTATTTCGAACCCGTCCAAATAGGGTTGGCCTTTCTTGAAGTAGTCTGGGTATCGCACCAGTTGCCAGCCAGATCCCGGAATGATGTTTTTAACAATGAATGGGCCTGCGCCGGAATCTGCCTTCTTCAAGTCGTCTCGGGTCGTCCCCGCCCTGTATATGGATGCTGCGCTGACGGCCAGGATCTTGGGTACGAAGGGCGATGGCCGTATGAGGTTGATACGCACCACGTACTTGCTGGGGGCTTCCACAGAGTCCACATACTCCTTGAGCGAGCCAGCCCGTGGTGAAACGATCCCGTCTATCTCGCCAATGATCATCTTGATGGAGTAGACCACGTCTGCAGCGGTCAACTCTTGGCCATTGTGGAACTTGATGCCTGGCAACAGGTTGAAGACCATGGTCTTGCCGTTGTTCTCCAGGTGCCAGCCTTCAGTAGAGCATATCTCGCACTCGGTGACCTGGCCCTCGTAGTTGACGAAGAGGTTGAGATAAAGCTTTCCGTTGGCCTGATAGTAGTTGGGGGTTACAGACAGAAGCTGCGGGTCAAAGGTCGGCGTAAAGATGCCATTGGCGAAGCGTAGCGTGCCGCCTCTCTTGGGCTGTGCGCTTAGTGTAACAGTGGGCGCAGCCACCGTGGTAGGAGTAGGCGTTGCCACCGTAGCAGGCTTTGTAGGAGTTGGGGTGACTCCCCCCGGCGCCTTGGTTGGAGTCGCTGCAGGTGCGGTGGTAGCTGTGGGCGTGGGCTCTGCGCCTTGGCCGCAGGCCAAGGCCAGGAATAGAAGAGAGACTGCTATGGCCATACCAGGGAACCCTATGCGGGCGCGCGACAAGACTCCTAACATTGCCATGTCCTCCTGCTGATGAACTACTTTGGCGGCAACCGGCTTTCCGTCCATTCCATGGGCCGGTCGGTAGCTAGAACGCAAAGGCGCAAGTTGGCTAGCAGGCGGATTCTATATAAGGCACAAGGCCCTGTCAAGTCGACCGACGAGCGCTGCGGGCCTAAGAAACACGTTTAGGAGCAGCTATGCTGCGTCGAATCGCGCTGCGTGCTGGTGGCGTGCCTCTGTGGCGGGATGCCCGCGTAGCCTGGGATCGCAGACATCCCTCAAGGCTGTTCCTGGGAACATCGCCATCCACGGGTTCACACGGTATGGTTGGCTGCATTGCCGGAGACACACGCCCCAGGGTACCCTTAGCAAGTATTGTAATTTGCCGCAGGAGCAAGAAAAATTGACAGGCTACACAAGGCCTCGTAGACTGCAGCCATCCTAAGAACCTAGAAAGGATCTCATCATGGTGAGTGAGCCAGTGAAGGGTGCTGGAATTGGGGCAATAGTTGGAGGTGTAGTCGTCGGAGTGGCTGTGGTGGCCTCGGCGCCTGTGACTGTGCCGATTGCAACTGCAGTCGTCCTTGGGGCCGCTGCCGTGGGTGCCATCGCAGGTGCCTTGACGTGGTGGCGGCGAAAGGGTTAATCTAAATCTTTGCGGTCACCCCACAGTTGCCACTCTAAAACGCTATCTGGCAATACCGTACCACCTTGGGCCCCACTAGTGTAAAGATCCAGCGCCCCGTTACGTTGTCAACCTAACCAAGTACCCCTTCAGATCGCAGGGCTTGGATCTTTTCCAGGCTGTACCCCAACTCCTGGAGCACCTCCTGAGTGTGCTGGCCAAGGGTGGGAACGGGACGCCGGATCCGCTGCTCTTGGCTGCTTCCCAACAGGCCGAACGGTGCATTTACGCCTTCGACAGTACCCATGCCTGGCTGATCAAATTCAGTTAGCATGTTGTTGGCGATAACCTGAGGATCACGGTACAGGTCCGCAATCTCACCAAGCACAGCAGCGTTCTGTTCTTCGGCCTTGAGTTTGGCTTCCCACTCTGCTGCTGGCCTGGTGGCAAAGTGCTCGGACAGCAAATCGTGAAGCGCCGCTGCGTTCTGTTGGCGCAGTTGCTGAGTCATGAACCTCGGATCTTTCACCAGGGCATCTAACTCCAGGACTCGACAAATGGCCTCCCAGCCATTACCAGTGACTCCCGCGTAGATGTACTTGCCATCCGCACACAAGTAATTGCTGGAGGAGGTATCAGACCGCGCAGCCTGTCCTTGAGCCATGCTCTTCAACCTAGTCAATTGGATTGCCTGAAGGATCACCGCACTCTGAAGGAGGTTAGTTTCTACCTGTTGTCCCATTCCAGTCCGTTCTCTTTCATAGAGTGCCAGCATGATTCCACCAAAAGTCAGCAAGGCCGTGGCCATGTCGAAATGGTATAAGGCCGTCACCGTGGGAGGAACGCCATTGGACAGTTGGCGGGCCAAGAGATCCCCGGCTCTGGCCTGGATCAGGTTATCATTACTTGGCAGATTTGCATCTGGACCTCTGTCCCCATATCCCGTGATTGACGCGTACACCAACCTGGGGTTTGTTGCCGCCATTTCTTCGTACGTCAGGCCGTACCGTTGACGCGCTCCAAGGCGCACGTTAATCACGAGAACATCAGCTTGGCTCACCAAGCCACGGACCACTTCCAGCCCGGAAGGCCTAGTGAAATCTACGATGATTGAACGCTTGTTGCGACTGAAAGCGAGAATTCGTAGGGCCATGCCCGGGGTTTCAGGAAGTCCAGGTGTAGAACCCCTACGCCCGGCATCGCCTTGGCGAGACTCGATCTTAATGACATCCGCTCCTTGGTCAGCTAAGTGCATGGCGGTCATAGGCCCTGCCATAAGCTGGCACATTTCTACTACCTTGATATGAGAGAGCGGCAAAGTCATCATAGCCTCCTCTCGTGAGCTAGAACTGCCAGTAGCACAGCGTCGCAGTCTTCACAGATACGACTCCTACTTACCACCAAAGCATCCTGGCAAATATTTGCCCGTTGAGTAGCTGGAGCCAATTATACATCTTAAACAGTTTACCTATTTGTTACATTCGCACCCCCGTACACAAACCCACGCCAATGCCTACGGCTGCCTTGCGCCTACACATTCTGCATATGTGTATATCACCTCACTAAAGAATTGCGTAGTCACGTTAACGCATTTCGTCGCCGCACCCTATTAGTGACACCGTACACAAACAGGAAAACGCTTGACAACGCCGAGATGTATAGTACCATAAGCGCCAAGGTTGGTATCTCGATGAGGATGTGCCAGACGGCGAACCATCCCTCACGTTCAAAGTACGTGGGAACTCAACGGAGGAACTCAGATGAACTACCTTGATCGGAGTAGGCTTTCCCTCTCACTGGCGGCCTCTCTTCTCATCCTTATGACTTTTGTCCTAGCCTGTGGCCCTGGCGAGAAGCCAACTTCCATATCGACTCCAACTTCGGCACCTACAGCCGCACCTTCCACCACCACCGTAGCCACGCCCTCCCCCACGCCAGGCATACAGCCCAAGCGGGGTGGAACCATAGTCCAATATACAGGGGCAACTCCGACCAGCTTCGACATCACACGGGGTTCCAGTCCTCAACAATCGTACCCCCTGACCAAGCTGTTCATGACCCTCATGTACGATGATGGCCCCACAAACGCCAAGGTATTTGTTTGCGACCTCTGCGAGAAGTGGTCCTTGGAAAACGGGGGGAAGACTATAGTATTTCAGCTCCGGGGAGACGCGACCTTCCATGATGGAAAGCCTATCACTTCCCGGGACATGAAGTACTCATTGGAAAAGATTATGGGTAAGGTAGATGGGATAGCGAATATTCGTGCAGGGTGGGTGAGGCTGTACATAGATACCATAGAAACCCCGGATGACCGCACCATGAAGGTTAACCTGTTTAATCCGGCTCCGGTAGTACCTTCCATATTCACATTGGGTTTCTCCGCCGTAATCCCGGAAGGCACGAAGTCAGCGGACCTGAATTCGCCACCGCTAGGACCCAATAACAAGTACACCTCCGGCCCTTTCTACATGAAGGAGGCTGTAAAAGATAGCCACTTCATCTATGAGCGAACCCCTAACTACTTTAAGAAGGACAAGAACGGTGTACAGTTGCCCTATCTGGACGGCATCAAGATGCAGAGTTTCGCTGACCTAACTGCGGCCTATACGGCATTTCTTACAGGCAAGCTGGACCTCATCAATAACCGAAACGCTGCCCCCAAACAGTTTCAGACCCAACTCCTTAAAAAAGTTGAGTCTAGGGAAATGGGCCACCTTCGCCAGCCTTTTGCAGCCACTCGTACGATAAATCTTGCCATGCGCAATCCTCTCTTCAAAGATATCAGGGTGCGGCAAGCCATAAACCTCATATTCGATAGGAAGGATTTCGGCGATTCTCTATATGAGGGCGACTATGTGGGTGCGACACTCATGTCCTTCGGCACTCCCTGGAGCCGCCCGGAAGATCAGACTTGGAATGTCCTACCAGGATGGGGGGCAGGAGCCAAAAAGCAACAGGAAATCCAGCAGGCAAAAGAGCTGCTTAACCAGGCCGGCCTTGCCACAGGCCTTAACCTGCCCTTCTTAACCACTGCTGCGGCTCCTTACGGAACAGAGGCCATTCAGAGGCAGATGAGAAACGCAGGTATCAACGCCACGCTGGACGTCGTGGACGCCACAGTCCACGCCCAGCGCCAGAATGCGGGGGATTTCGTGATCCATGTGTATTCGCAAACTCTGGCTGTATGGGACCCTGACGAAATCATCGGGAACGCCTTTGTAACCGGGGCGGGATACAACTGGCAAGGAGTCAGCGATCCGTGGGTCGACAAGCAGTTTATTGCCATGTCCTCGGAGCAAGATCCCATAAAGCGCAAGGTGCTCTTCGTTGAGATCGAAGATTATCTGCTAAAAGAAGTCCTCTACGTCTCAGCGCCCGATGGGTACAAGGACAACTATTGGATAAGTAGTCTGCACGGTATGGATCCCGGCGTTGGGTTCTTGAAGGTATCTCATGAGCGTGGTGAGGCATGGTGGTTGGCCAAGTAGCATCAGTTATTGCTCCAGGAATGAATACCTCCTCACGAGGTGTTTGAAAACCTCGGTCGTGAAGGCAAGCTATGGGCGCGTATGTAATCAGACGTTGTTTGGCAGGGATAGTCGCCATACTCATGACCGTGATGCTCGTTTTCTTTTTACTGCGTATTTTGCCCGGAGACGTAGCGTACCAAATGCTGTTGAGGCCTTGGGAGGGAGCGGCAGGGTTTGGGAGCGGCATCGACCCGACGGCCCTGGACACCCTCCGGAAAGAACTGGGCTTGGACAAGCCTCTTCACGTCCAGTTCGTTGAGTTCGTATGGAACACTGCCAGAGGTGATTTCGGAAAGTCTCTGTATAGTGGCAATAGCGTTTGGACGGAGATAAGGGCTCGCCTGCCCATGACCCTGCAAATAGCATTGACGGCCCAGTTCATAGCCATCTCGTTAGGTATACCTATCGGTATCATAACGGCGATCAAGCAAGACTCCTGGCCGGACTATCTCTTGCGTGTTTGGACCATCTTCTTCCTGGCGATACCCGGCTTTTGGATAGGGATAATGATTTTGCTGGGCGGACTCATGTTTTTTGAGTGGAGTCCGCCAGTAGGCCGAAACGTATTGTGGGAATCGCCCTTGGATAGTTTCAGGCAGACCATTTGGCCTGCGCTGGTTCTGGCATCTCATTCTACGGCGATTTTGGCGAGGTACACACGCTCGTCCATGCTGGAGGTGCTGAGGGAGGACTACATACGCACCGCCAGGGCTAAGGGGCTAAAAGAGCAGGTAGTGGTAGTGCGTCACGCCATGAGGAATGCCCTCATCCCTGTGGTGACGGTAATCGGGTTATCCTTCGGTACCCTGGTCGCAGGCACAGTCATCCTGGAGCGAGTGTTCACCATACCAGGCGTCGGCAATCTGTTTCTGAACAGCATAACAACGCGGGACTATCCCGTCGTGCAGGCCATCGTCTTTCTTGTCGCTTGCACCTTCGTAGTCACAAACATTGTGGTGGACTTTCTTTACGGCTGGCTGGACCCTCGTATCAGCCTTGCGTGATGTAGTAGTTCTTTGGGAGGGGCCTTGTATGGCAGAACCAGCCCGGATCGAGAGAGCTTCGGCAATACGGAGTTTAGGTCACGAAGGTGCTCGGTGGGCGCTCAACGCCATTACCTTTGCCCGCCGCAAGCCTCTGGGAGCCATGGGCCTTCTTATCTGTGCGACCTTTCTGACAACAGGCCTCTTGGCCGCAGTGGTCTCGCCCTATGATCCCAACTTTGGTGGCTCCGCAAAAGAACGGCTCCAAGGGCCCAGCATCAATCACTGGTTTGGAACTGATGAACTAGGCCGGGATCTGTTTAGCCGGGTTGTTTCTGGCACTATGACATCCCTTAAGGTGGCTTTCGCCTGTATCGCCATAGGCAGCTTCAGCGGCTTTATCTTGGGCATAGTCAGCGGGTACTTTGGTGGCTGGGTGGATCTGGTGCTGCAAAGAATGACGGAAAGTCTCCAGGCATTTCCAGGCATATTACTGGCGCTGACCCTGGTGGCGGTGCTAGGAGGTGGCCTAGGCGCTGTGATCATAGCCATAAGTGTGGCTTTTACTCCCGGTCCTCTTCGCATAATCCGCGGCGTGGTCCTGTCGGCTAAGCAAAACGTTTATGTGGATGCGGCAAGGGTGATAGGCGCTTCTCATGTCCGTATCATGTTGCGCCACATCCTGCCCAACGTGCTGGCGACGTTCCTCGTCCTGGCGTCTGTGGCGTTGGGCAGTGCCATATTGGTGGAGTCATCGCTAAGCTTCTTGGGGCTCGGTGTTCCACCTCCACATCCATCATGGGGACGCATGCTCTCAGGGAGTGCGCAGCAGTATGCACTGGCGGCACCCTGGATGGTGATTTTCCCTGGGGTGGCCATTTCATTGATGGTCTTGGGATTCAATTTGTTAGGAGACGCCCTGCGTGATATCTGGGACCCACGCCTGCGGGGTCGCTAGGTGTGATTTGACCAGCTATGTGCACCGGTAGCGGATGTAGACAGAGTTCGCTAATTTAGCGAGAATAGGGGCCTAAGGCCTAAGGAGGAGGGATTCATGAAAGTCGGATTGATGGTGCCTAACTACGCTCGGTGGTTTCGCAGCGAAGGCATCTTCGCCACCTGTGAGAAAGGTAAGGAGTTGGGGCTGGATGCCCTTTGCTTTGTGGACCATGTCATGGCTACGCCTCGCCAGTACGTTGGAATGGGCAACGGCTACATGGACTGTTGGACTGCTATGACATACTTGGCTGCCGTCACAGATATGCAAGGCTGGAAACCGATATTGACCAACGCGGTGGTAGTTATACCATACCGGCCTGCAATTCTGCAGGCCAAGCAAATCGCCACAATTGACTCTCTCTCCGGCGGACGGATCATGGTCGGCGCAGGGAGCGGCTACATGGAGACGGAATTCACAGACCTGGGCCTGGATGTCACTAAGCGTGGAGATATGACCGACGAATACCTGGCGTGTATGAAGGAACTCTGGGTCCATCCTGTGGCCTCTTTCCACGGCAAGTACGTCAATTTCGATGACAGGACCATATCTGTCCGACCGGCTCAACAGCCACATCCGCCAGTTCTCTACGGCTCCCATGGAGCCAGGCCGCGCCGGCGTATTGCCGAGAGATACCAGGGGACCATTGGCGGCCCACGTGGCGGGTCGGTAGGGAGAGACGCGGATTCCCAGAAAGCCTTTGAAAATGACATCGCTGACTTGAACCGGCTCTGGAAGGAGCACGGCCGTGCGGGGAAACCATTCCAGATGGCCTATGTCAGAGGGCACTTGACCGCCAACATGAGCGATGTTGGGAAGAATGTGATGAAGGGTGTTACGGCAGAGGGCCTAGCCCTTACAGAAGCTGACACCGAAATAAGAAGTGGGCCACGCATCAACAGGACGTCGGAGGAGAGGGTTTACGGTGGCGCGCACCCCCTTATCCATGTCAGCACAATGGTGGATGACCTGCGCAGGCTGGAGTCTGCCGGGACTGACCTGGCTATAATATGGCTTGAGTCATACAGGTATGGAAATATGAACAATCAGGAAATGCAGCTAAGCCAGATGGAGCTACTTGCCGAGCATGTTCTGCCCAAGGTCAACCGGGACAAGAAGCCTATACAGATGGACTTTGACGGCAAGTTGCACACAGCATTTGCGACACCATAATATATATGCCTGCAAAGCACAGATCAGTATTCCTTACAGCAAGATAGAGACAAGAGTTTCCAAAGGAGAGCGTTAATGGACTTTGACATCCACTATACCGCAGAGCAGGAAGCATTCCGGAAGGAAGTCAAGGACTGGATCGCGAAGAACGTTCCAGAGAAGTGGAAGTCACCCATAAATATGGACGACAGGACTCCGGAGTTCTTCAAGTTCTGGCGTGAGAAGCACAAGGAGTTGGGCGCCAAGGGCTGGCTCTATCCCACCTACCCCAAGCAGTACGGCGGAGGGGGCCTGACCGGCGACCATGAAGCCATCCTTCAGGAAGAGTTCAACCAGGCCAGGATTCCGGGCCACTTTACGAACGGTTTGATCCACGGCGCTCTCATGGTCTGGGGCACAGAGGAGCAAAAGCAGAAGTTCCTCAAGCCCATGCTTCTGGGCCAGCAGAGTGGATGGCAGAAGTACACAGAGCCTCAGTCCGGCACTGATCTGGCCAACATCCAGACCACGGCGACGAAGGACGGGGACGAGTGGGTGCTTAACGGCTCCAACCAGTTCATCACAGGCGTGGAGCGCCCGAACTGGCTGTACGGCCCCGCCAAGACCGACCCCGAAGCGCCACGCCACAGGAACCTGGGGTTCTTTATGATTCCCTTCCCACACCCCGGCGTGGAGATAGTCAACCAGGCCATGGTCAATAACGGCCTTCAGCACTTCGTCTACCTTCATGACGCCCGCATACCTGCCGACCACCTTATCGGCGGGGAGCGCCAGGGCTGGCAGGTGGTCAACACAGTCCTGGAAGTAGAACATGGCGGCCGTGGCGCCATCTTCCCCAGGGACGATGAGACCGATGCCATGTTGGATTACATGAAGGAGCAAAAAGCCAAGGATCAGAGCCCTGGCACTGACCCCGTGCTTCAGCAGGTTGCTGCAGCCGCCTATCTTGACTCCCATATTTACGGCCTGTTCCAGATGCGCAACTATTCCATGTACATGGCTGGGACTGAGATGACCTACGAAGGCCCCAACGGAGGCCTGTTCAACAGGGACTATAGCCTACGCAACGTGGCCAGAGACAGGGATGTCCTGGGTATGTACTGCCTAATGGGCAGCACGGACCCTCACACCGTCCACAACGCGATCCTTGAGGTGTACCAGCGCACCACTTTCCAACGCATGCACGGTGCCGGCAGCCGCAACATCGCCAAGGTAATCGTGGCTCGCCGCATCGGCATTAGCCGCACCCAGGAGCGTGCAGCAGCCACTGCGAGGGTGTGACCTAGCATAGATAGCCAAGCATGCCTGAGCGCTATACCAGATCATGAGCAGCCATCTCCAGCGACAAGGAGACTGGCTTCAAACTCGATGGTCATTTGGTGGCCACCAACAGGTACGCCTGCAGCACTGTAATCCAGCAGTACTGCAGGCGCATGCCGTCTTTAGATTCCTGAAGGCCGCCACGAGGGAGCGCTGTGATAACGCTCGGAGACGGCGGCCCCCAGGGCCCTGTGTACGCGGTCTTGCCTCTCCAGTAGGTCCATAGGAGTTGACGTTTATCCCGTGACACAAATGACGACTCTTCCAGTACAGACCATCACCAGCGGCGGCCAGCTTGCCGCCGCTGTGGAGGCCATGCACAAAGAGCCCGCCATCGCGTTGGACACCGAGTCCAATAGCTTCTTCCACTACCCAGAACAGCTTTGTCTAGTGCAGATTGCCACGAGCCGCGCCGTGGTGATCGTTGATCCGTTGGCTTTCAGCGAGGTGCTGTCCCTAAAAGGAGTGCTGGCCAACCCTGGCATTCAGAAGATAATCCATGCTGCTGATTACGATGTGCGGAGCCTGGATCGGGCCTGGGGGTTCCGCGTGGCCAACATCTACGACACCAGCCTCGCTGCTCGGTTCGCAGGAGTGACGCAGTTTGGACTGGCGGCTCTTGCCGAGGAACTGATTGGCGTCAAACTGAACAAGGAGAAACGACTGCAGCGATCAGACTGGAGCAGAAGGCCGTTAAGCCGAGAGGCGCAGGAGTATGCCGCCGCCGATGTCCGTTACCTGGTGGCCCTCCGCGATGAGCTGGACAAGCGGCTGCGCCTGTCAGGCCGCACGGAGTGGGTCGCTGAGGAGTTCATGCGTCTGGAGACAATCCATTATGAGCCACCTGACCCCGAGTCGGCATTTCTTGCCGTCAAAGGGAGTCGTGATCTCAGCCCACGCGGGCTGGCCGTCCTGCGCGCACTGTTCACCTTTCGGGATCGTGAAGCACTGCGCCAGGGCAAACCGCCTTTCTACGTCTTGGGGGATGCCACACTCCTCTATCTCGCCGCCAATCCAGAGGCTAATTTGGCCCATGTGCCGGGCCTTGGATCCGCAGGCCTGCAACGGTTTGGGCACTTGCTCCAACAGGCGATCAAAGAGGGAAGAAGTGCACCGCCGTTCCACAGGCCACGTCCCGCGCAGCGGCGAGGCAGGCCAACTGAGGAGCAGATAGCCCGTCTGCGAATGCTGAAGGCCTGGCGTTCCGCCTTGGGAAAGCAGATGTGTATGGACCCATCCCTCTTGTGGCCCATGGCCAGCCTGGAACGACTCGCAGGTCAAACGAGTACGCTGGACGCCGAGTTCGCAGCACCTGAGGTGCGCGCATGGCAGCGCCAGGAGTTTGGTGCGTCCCTTAGAACCCTGTTGGCACAACCTGAATAGACCCACCAGATGCAAAACCTTCTCCACGAGGTTCTTCCTGGTTGACTGGCCGTGGACTTCGATCACTTCCTGGTACCTTGCTGTGAACGCTGCTCGAAGTCCAGCTGCCTACCCTGGTTCCAAGGCTCCGCAGCTATTCTCCAGACGTGGCTACCCTGTCGGACATTGTGCTGGCCCAAGGTAATCCTTCTCTACCTCTGTGTCCAATAGGTATAATAGCTGTCCTGGCAGGCCAAAATGTTAAACGCATCCAACATCAGTAAAGCCTACGTGGAGCGGACCCTGTTTAGTGGCCTCACCCTCAATGTGGCAGCCGGGGACCGCATTGCGCTAATAGGCCCCAACGGTTCCGGCAAGACTACCCTCCTAGACATCCTGGCGGGCGATATCACTCCGGACTCTGGGAGCATATCCAAACAGCGCGACGTCACAATAGGCTATCTCAAGCAGGAGTTGGCTCTATCTTCTAACAAAACCCTGCTCCAAGATGTCTTGGAAGCATCTTCAGAGGTGACCGCTCTCAATCGCAAGATTGCTGCTATCCATGAATCCATGTCGTCGGAGACCGGAACTGTCAAGCTGGCTGAACACATGCGACAGCTTAGCCATCTCGACAAAGCGCTGGAGGCGGCTGGCGGAGGCGACAGAGATCACGAGGCCAAGGCAATCCTCTCGGGACTGGGCTTTAAGCAGAACGACTTCTTACGACCTCTCAGCGAGTTCAGTGGCGGTTGGCTTATGCGCGCTGCTCTGGCCAAGTTGCTTTTCAGGGACCCCGACCTATTGCTGCTGGACGAGCCAACCAACCACCTGGACCTTGATGCAAACCTGTGGTTTGAAAAATACCTGGCCTCGTTCCCAGGCGCAGTAATCGTCACCTCTCACGACCGAGCCTTCCTGAACCAGGTAGCAACCAGGGTACTGGCCATTGAACCCGGCGAGGTAGTGATCCTCAAAGGCAACTATGACGACTACCTCATTGCCCACGAGCACTCCGTTCAGGTTAAGCTGGCGGCTGCGGCCAGGCAAGAGCGCGAGATCCAGAAGCAGGTACGCTTCGTGGAGCGTTTTCGCTACAATGCGCGGAAAGCCAGCCAGGTGCAGGGCCGGTTGAAGCAGCTTGCGAAGGTCCAGCCCATCCAACTTCCCAGGGCAACTAAGAGAGTCCACTACTCATTTCCGGAGCCACCACGCAGCGGTGCTGATGTCATCTGGCTAACCAACGTGAGCAAGTTCTACGGCGACCACGCAGTCTACCACGGCCTGAACCTGGTCCTTAAGCGTGGTGATCGGGTCGCCCTGGTTGGGCCCAACGGCGCCGGCAAAACCACATTACTGAAGATCCTCGCAGGCGTCCTCCCTTTCGAGGAGGGTGAGCGAAAGACTGGCCACAACGTGGTAACAGCCTACTACGCGCAACATGTGCTGCAGCTCCTTAACCCCGGCAATACGCTCATTGAGGAGCTGCAGCAAGCAGCGCCCGACCAGTCGGAGCAGAACCTGCGGCACACCCTCGGCGGTTTCCTGTTCAGCGGCGATGACGTCCGCAAGCCCATATCCGTGTTGTCGGGTGGAGAGAAGGCGCGGGCGGCACTGGCAAAGCTGCTGCTCCTGCCAAGTAACCTGTTGCTCCTAGACGAGCCAACCAACCACCTGGACATCGCCTCCAGGGAGATCCTCGCGGACGCCCTCGACGACTATCACGGCACCATTTGCCTCATAACCCATGACCGCACTCTCATACGACAGGTCGCCAACAAGATCATTGAGATAGATGATGGCCGACCAGTAGTCTTCCCCGGCAACTACGACAGCTACCTATACCGGAAGCAGGTCGAAACCGCGCAAGGTAGCACCATTTCCGCTGCCAATGGAGGGGACAAAGACAAGTCTGGGCAAGGCCCTGCCGGTAACAGCCTCCAGAGAAGACGCTCCGGACGGCCGCTGAGCGTCGAAGAGGATCTGCGCCGGGGCCTCAGCAGAGAAGCTCGCAGGCTGGCTATGCAAATAGATGAGATCGATGCCAAGCTGGCTAACCACGAGGTCAGGATTGCGGAGTTGGAGGCGATGTTCTCCAACCCAGGCCAATTTGACGACAGGGCTCAGCTTGTGGCCTCTGGAGAGCAATACAAGGAACTCAAGAAGGAGTCACAATCGCTATGGGAGGAGTGGGAAAGACTGTCGTTGGAGGCGGAAAGGGTCAACAGCCGACTTGGGGGACTCAGGACCGACTAGGATGGCACTCCTGCTCTTACAGAGAGTACCGCTTCTATACGAAGGTGGAACAAAGGGTGGCCTTGGAGTCATTAAAGAACGTTGATACATCCGTATGTCTGATTGGTACTTGTATCTCATAAGATGCCGTGATGGCACCCTCTATACCGGCATTTCTACCGATGTTGATCGCCGGTTCGCCCAGCACCAGGCAGAAGGCACTGCAGGATCAAGGTACCTCAAAGGCAGGGGGCCCTTGAGCCTGGTCTTTCAAGAGAAACTGGGCTCCAAGAGCCTGGCGTTGAAGGCGGAACGCAGAATAAAAAAGATGTCAAAGGCAAGGAAAGAGAAGCTGATCAAGGTAAGTGGACTTGCCGTTCAAATCGTGAACGGGGTGAAAAGGTAATCCTTGTGCCTCTATCCTCTGGAACGGTGACGCCAGATCGCGCACTACCCTGGAGGACTTACCCATGGCCGATCCCACCGTCCGCCTCAGCCTCCAAACCTGTCGCCCTGCTTGATGCCTGAACTGCGAGTGAAATCGACCGCCGACACCTTTGCGCCCCCGGCAGCCCTCAGTCGCTTCACCAGTAACGTGCCCCCGTCAAGGGCTATCTCCAGCCCCTGATCCGACGTCACCAGCACCTCGCCAGGCCGGCCTTCGGAAGCGCCAGGGATTAGCTTGCTGTCAAAGATTTCCACATGCTCTCCACGGTATGTGGTGAATGCCCCCGGCTGCGGATCGGCCCCACGCACCAGGTCATACACACACCGCGCCTTCTTGCTCCAGTCTATGGCGGCGTGCTCGCCCCTGAAGATAGGATCGTAGGTCGCCTGGGACTCATCCTGTGGAGTATGAGGTGCCCGATCCTGCTCCACCAACTCCACCGACTCCACGAGTGCCTCGACACCCAGGGGAAAGAGCTTGTTGAAGTAGAGAGTCCCCACTGTATCGTCGGGACCTATTTCCACCTGCTTCTGCAACAGGACAGGCCCGGTATCGATCCCCTTGTCCGGCCAGAATATGGTGAGGCCAGTCGTCGTCTCCCCCATCGCGATGGCCCAGTTGATGGCACTTGCCCCGCGATGTCTGGGCAAGAGAGAGGGATGGTACTGAATGGTGCCCAGGCGAGGCTTCGCGAGCAACTTCTCGGGAAGAATGTCAGTTACGAAAGCCATCACTCCCAGGTCTGGCTTCCATCCTGCGAACCGCTGGTAGGTCTCGTCGCGCCTGAGCTCCGACGTGGGCAGCCAGGGGATATTGTTTGTCAGGGCTGCTTTCTTCAAAGGGTCCATCCTCCCATCGTGATCGGGAGGAGTAGACACCCCAACTACTTGCTGGCCCTGCTTCAGAAGCCCCGTCAGGGTCGCTTCGCCAAAGGCAGCCTGGCCAATGAGAGCGATGCGCATAGAAGAATACTTCCCTACTTGTGCGCTTATCATAGCAGACCCCTGTTATACTGTCTGCCTACTTACCTGGCGAGACACTCTCGTGAAGACAAGTCTTTGGGCGTCATATAATATTGGGGCCATAGTCTGAGGGAGTGTGACGTGCCAGAACAGCGACTTCTTATCATAGAAGACGAGGAAAACCTCCTTGCGGCGCTCAAGTACAACCTTGAGCGGGAAGGATATTCAGTAAGCACCGCAGTGGATGGCGAACAAGGCCTTGAGACCGCCCGGCAAGCGAAGCCTGACCTAGTTATTCTGGACATCATGCTCCCGAAGCTCGATGGCTTCGAGGTTTGTCGCATACTCCGGCGAGAGTCTGATATCCCTATCCTTATGCTTACTGCCAAGGGGGAGGAGGTAGACAGGGTAGTCGGGTTAGAGCTTGGTGCCGACGACTTTGTCACGAAACCCTTCAGCACGCGTGAACTGGTGGCTCGGGTGCGGGCCCTGCTCCGGCGGTCACGCACGGCTGCCGCGTCGACTCCTGAACATGGCGATGAGGTTCTGAGGGCCGGTGACCTAGAAATCAATCTCGCCAGCCACACGGCATCACTCCACGGTGCCCCATTGGACTTGAAGCCACGGGAGTTTGACCTGCTGGCGCTCCTGGTGGCAAACAAAGGCAGGGCGTTTACCAGGAACCAGATACTGGAGCGTCTGTGGGGGCACGACTTCATTGGGGATACCCGAACCGTGGACGTACACGTCCGCTGGCTCCGGGAGAAGATTGAATCCGATCCTGGCATACCCGAAAGGATCATCACCATCCGCGGCGTGGGGTACCGCTTCGAAGGATGAAACCTCTTCAAAGCCTGCAATGGCGCATTGTTCTTGCCTACACCGCCCTCATCTTCATCTCCATGGGCGTGGTAAGCCTTTACCTGGTCAATTTCGTACGCGATACCTACGTTTCTAACCTGGAAGAGCGGCTGGACCGTGAGGCTGGGATGGTGGCCGAGACCGCCTCTCGCTATTTCCGCGGTCCGCTTGACTCCGCTGACCTGCAAGTAGTCAGCCAGCGCATGGGCACCCTCACCAATGCCAGGGTGACCATCATTGCCCGGGACGGCACGATCCTTGCGGACACCGCAGAAGACCCCGCTAGCATGGAAAACCATCTCGGTCGTCCGGAGGTACAAGCCGCGCTGAACTCCGGACTTGGCCGGTCCACCCGCGTTAGTGCAACTATAGGCCAGGAGCTTTTGTACACTGCTGTCCCCATCAACGTAGATGGTACGCTCATGGGCGTGGCCCGTCTCGCCGTTCCCACCTCTCAGATTCATGCCAACGTCAACAGGATCAAAGCTACCATCGCCTTCTCTGCCCTTGCCGTTACGCTCATCTCCATTGTTCTTGGATACCTGCTGGCCCGCCGGACATCCCGATCAGTGCGCGCTGTCACAGAGGCAGCCAGGCGCCTTGCTCAGGGCGATCTAGAGCATCGTGTGGAGCCACTGGCCTCGGATGAGACGCTGGAGTTGGCAGGAGCCTTCAACCACATGGCCGCAGCTTTGCGCGATATGATCAGAGATCTCTCCGGCGAGCGGAACAAGCTGGCCGCGGTGCTAGATACCATGGCCGACGGCGTCGTACTGGTACGCCCGGACGGCCAAATTGAGCTGATGAACGGAGCCGCAGGTGAGCTGTTGGGCCTGAGACAACAGCCGACCAAGGGTGGCCGGTTCATGGAACTGGTCAGGGACCACGACTTGCAGCGGATGATATCCGAGACCCTGCGAAGCAAGCAGCAGCGGCATGGCGAGATCGAACTTCTCCATCGTCGCCGATCCGTCAGCGCCATTGCCACGCCGCTCACAGACGGAGAACAAGCAGGAGTCCTGCTGACGCTGCACGATCTGACTCGCATTCGCCAGGTGGAGACCACACGGCGTGAGTTCGTCAGCAACGCTTCCCACGAGCTCCGCAGTCCTCTGGCCTCGGTCAAGGCGATGGTGGAGACACTGGAAGAGGGGGCGCTCCAAGAGCCATCGACAGCTCAGGACTTCGTGCAACGCATCCACAGAGAGATAGACCGCATGACCCATATAGTAGAGGCCCTGCTGGAACTATCCCGCCTGGAGAGCGGGCATGCGGTCTTGGACATGGAGACTGTTGACGTGGCAGCCCTGGCAAAAGAGGTTGTCGGAGGCTTTCAGACCCAGGCGCAAACCAAAGGCGTCACACTCGAAGCCACGGTTCCCGGTGAATCGCTGCTGGCCAGAGGAGTACAAGAGATGCTACGCCAGGTACTGGCCAACCTGCTGGACAACGCCCTCAAGTTCACCCCATCGGGCGGACGGGTCAAGGTGTCAACTAGAGCCGTTGGCTCCGCAATCGAGGTCTCAGTCAAGGACACCGGGATAGGGATACCGGCCGAGCATCTTCCCCACGTCTTCGAGCGGTTCTACAAGGTGGAGCGATCGCGGCATGACGTGGGCACAGGCCTGGGGCTGGCCATTGTCAAGCACATCGTCCAGGCACACGGCGGGCAGGTAAATGTGGAGAGCCGCGAGGGAGAAGGCAGCACGTTCACCTTCACCGTGCCTTTCACGCGCTAGCTCCCATTAACGTGCCAACGGTAATCCGCAGCCTGATTGCTTTGGTTTGCTCCTTTTCAGGAACGTCTCATCACAGGCCGCAGGTTGACGGCCTGCCTGCAACTACACCATCACGGTGCCAACGCTATTGATGGGTGGAAACAACGGCGCAGCCTGATGCCACGAGTCGCCTTCGTCGGCGCTGAGGAATAGCTGGCCGGTGTTGGTGCCCATGTAGAGGCCCGCGGGCTGCAAGGCGTCCACCGCCATGCCCTCCCGAAGGACGTTCAGGTAAGCGTCCTTCTGAGGCAATCCACTGGTGAGCTTCTCCCACGCCTTGCCTTGATTGCGAGTGCGATAGACCGCCATCTGTGCATCTGGCACCCAGTGCTTATAGCCGTTCATGCCCGGGCACACCCAAATGGTTTCGGCATCGTGGGGGTGGACAGCGATGCCAAAGCCCCACTCCGAAGGGAGTCCTTCTGTGATTTCGACCCACTGGTCGGCCCCGTCGTCGGTGCGGTAGACGCCGCAGTGGTTCTGCTGGTAGAGACGCCTGGGTTGGGATGGGTTGAGGACGACTTTGTGGACACACTGGCCCATTTCGGCATAGGTAGGCGGCTGGTCGGGCATGAAGTTCACCCGTGTGCCCTGGTTGGCAGGATGCCAGCTTGCACCGCCGTCGGTAGTGCGGAAGACACCAGCTGCGGAGATCGCCACATACATGCGCCTCGGGTCCAAGGGGTCCAGGATGATGGTATGAAGGCACAAGCCGCCAGCTCCCGGTTGCCAGGTGGGGCGAGAGGGATGGTCGTTGAGGGATTGCACGAACCGCCAGCTCTCGCCATTGTCGGTGCTCTTGAACAGCGCGGCAGGTTCTACGCCCGCATAGATGACGCCCGGCTCCCCGAGACGGCCGGGCTCTACGTGCCAGACCTTTGCCAGCTTGAGCCCGGTTTCCTCAGGAAAAGCCGGGCCTGACTGGGGCTCGTTCCAGGTGTGGCCGAGGTCTGTGCTGCGGTAGACCCGCGAGCCGAACCACGGGTCACCAACGGCAGCGAAGAGAGTGCCTGAACGGGCATCTAGGGCCATGTGCATGACGTTCTGACCCTGGTGATATGGGCCGCGGACATTCCAGTGCTGGCGGTCACGTCCGCTCTCCATGACAAAGGCGCCTTTTCTTGTCCCTACCAAAACTAGTACCTGTTGAGCCATCACGCCACCTCCTAATTATCTCTACACACGGAATCTTCCAGTGTATGGCTCCTGCTGACTCTCGGTCAATGTTCACATTTTCCCAGGCTGGATGGACTTGATTACGTACATTCTGATGGAGCGCAATTTCGGGGGGGGTGAAAGTGGCAAAAACTTGCCACTACGGCAATCGGTGATTCATCGTCTTTTCACGGAGCGCTAAAAGACCCTTAATGTTCCGCTAAAGGAATGTTCAACAACGAGGAGTAATCTGGAATCGAAATCTGAAGAGAAAGGAGGTAAAGGTTAGATGACAAGGTTTCAAAACTCGGATACAGGCGAACCCACGATTGCCATCGTGGCTCACGACGCCAAGAAGGAGGAGATATTAAACCTCTTGGCGGAATTCCTGCCTGCGGTGAAGCAATGCCGACTGGTGGCTACACGCACCACTGGCACACGGATGGCCAATCGTCTGGGACTGACAGTCAAGTTGCTCCAGAGCGGGCCAATGGGCGGAGACCAGCAGGTAGGCGCCTTGGTGGCAGAAGGTAAGCTGGACGCCGTTATCTTCCTGAGAGACCCGCTGACTGCGCAGCCACACGAGCCGGACATTTCTGCTCTGCTACGCGTGTGCGATGTCCACAATATCCCTCTGGCAACTAACCGGGCGACGGGGCGCGCAGTCCTAGCCGAGGTATTTCGCAGGACTTTAAATAGAGACCAGGACAACTTGCAGCCAATGGCTCCAAGCCAGGAGAAGCAGGAGGTAGTAGTGTGAAACTAGAGGTTCTGGGAAGTTGGGCCGGTAGTCCAGGCCCTAAGAGTGCCTGCTCCGGCTACCTCATTTCGGAAGGGAATACACAAGTACTTTTTGACTGTGGCCCTGGGGTTGTTCTCCAGCTTCAGGTTGATCACAACCCAGGCGACGTAGACGCCATTTTCATCAGCCATATGCACGCGGATCACACCCTGGACCTGTTGACTTACGCTTATCGTCTAATTCGGTTCACATGGCGTGGCTTGGCCACTGACCAGGTTAGACCAATTCCACTTTACCTTCCTCCCGGTGGGTTGCAAACATTAGCGCACTTGGTAGCTGCCTATGGGCGGCCAGGCACCAGCCGCCTCGCCGATCCTCTTCAAGCCGCCTTCATTCCAATTGAGCTAGCAGACAGCAAGGCAGTGCAAGTGGCAGATCTCACCGTCACGCCTTACGAAGTGGCGCATACCGTTCCGGCTTTCGCATACCATGTGCAGGGTGCGAATTCTAGCTTTGCCTATTCAGGAGACACCAGGCTATGCCCCGGACTCAGTAGGGTTTCCCAAGGTGTGGACATGTTGCTCTGTGAAGCAACGGCATTGGAGGATGACCAACGTATAACCCTGGATGCCGGTCATCTGACTGCCAGGCAAGCCGGTGAGGTTGCTGTTGAAGGGGGAGTAGGATGCCTGGTTCTCACCCACTTTCCTCGCCAGGATCCTGAGTGGATGTTGGATGCGGTCAGGGCGGCCAAGCTTGCCTTTAGTGGCAGCGTAGTTCCCGCACGCAAGGGGTTGAGAATCCCAGTTGCCATGCCAATGGGATCCTCAAGAGAGGTGTTGTGTAGGAGATGAGCGTGAGCAACACCGGAATAGGAGTGCAGTCCCAGACCACGGAACCTCTCTGCCTGACTGTTCATGAAACCATAAATGAATGTTAACGCTGCGATAAAGGGCTGTTCAAGAAAAGGTGTTAACTTGAAGGTGGAATATGGAAGAGAAAGGAGATGAGAGCATGGAGACAAACCTGAAAGACATCCTGCCTATCCAGGAAGGACCTGCCCAAACAGCCTCCAGCTTGGCGCGACCCTCCGTATGGAAGCGGGCCAAGGCTCTGGGTGCGCGACTGCTGAGTGCAGTCTTGCCCTGGTTTGCTATACCGGGGTACTGCCACTCGTGCTGGGCCAGGCTGGAGTTGGTTAGAGAGATGCCATCAGACAGGTATGAGCCGTACATGGCTCATGGAGTGCGGTTTTGGAAATGTCCCGACTGCGGCCATGGTGCTAGCACCAGGTACGCCTATACCGGGTATACCGAAACGGAAGACCTTAACCTCCGGTGATGGAGAGTTAAAGCTCCGTTAACAATCCGTTCATGATCCCTTATTGGGACACCAGTACAATCGAAGGGAGGAGTAATAGATGCAGAAGAATAGCAAGATATGGAATCAAATGCTCATGATGAAATTGGCCGTAGCAGGCCTGGCTGCAGTTGTGGTATCGCTGGTGGCGGCTACGTGTGGCGGCGCGGCGCCTACTTCCACACAAACGCTCTCTCAGCCCACACCTACCGCAACACCCCCCACGGTTCGCTTGAACGGGGCAGGTGCCACATTCCCCTACCCACTCTACTCCAAGTGGTTCGACGAGTACGCCAAAATCACCAAGACCCAGGTCAACTACCAATCCATCGGCTCGGGTGGCGGTATCCGGCAGATCACCGAAGGGACGGTGGACTTCGGAGCATCCGACGGCATCATGACGGCGGAGCAACAAGCCGCGGCAGAGCAGCGCTATGGGCCCATCCTGCACACCCCCATGACCATGGGAGCCGTGGCAGTAGTATACAACGTGCCTGGGATTACGGCAGGCCAGTTGAAGCTCACCCCTGAAGCGCTGGCAGACATATACCTCAAGAAGGTCAGCAAGTGGAATGCCCCCAGCATAGCAGCGCTGAACCCAGGCATGAGCCTGCCAAATCTAGACATTGCGGTCGTCCACCGCTCCGACGGTTCCGGCACAACCTTTATCTTCACCAATTACCTCTCCAAGATCAGCCCGGAATGGCAGAGTAAAGTAGGCAACGCCAACTCAGTGAACTGGCCAGGAGACATTGGAGGCCAGGGGAATGAGGGCGTTGCGGGGCAGGTTCGTCAGATTCCGGGCGCCATCGGTTATGTAGAGTTGGCGTACGCCACTCAGAACAATATGGCTTGGGCGGCCCTTAAGAACGCGGCTGGGAACTTTGTCCAGCCATCGCTGGAAGCCGCCAGCCGGGCGGCGGACGGGGTAGCTCTCCCAAACGACATGAAGGTGATGGTTACTAACTCGACGAATGCACAGGCCTACCCAATCACTGGTTTCACATGGCTCCTCGCCTACCGCAACCAGGCGGACTGCACCAAGGGAAAGGCCCTGGTGGACATGATGTGGTGGGCGATTCACGATGGGCAACAGTTCGCATCGTCATTGCAGTACGCCACGCTGCCTGCGGACGCCGTCAGCAAGGCCGAAGCGCAAATACGATCTATCGCCTGCAACGGCCAGCCGCTACTGGGGAAGTAACGTGCTGACTCGGAGCAGCATTGTCTAGAGCACCTAATACTCAGCAAGGTCAGTCCCCGGTCTGGTGGTGGAGAGCTAGGCTTATCAGACCCACCAGCCCGGGGGACTGGGTTTTTCAGACCATTGCCCTCCTGGCAGCCCTGAGTCTCGTTGGGCTGCTAGTGGCAATGGTGGTCTACCTCCTGGACACCGCATGGCCAGCCATCACCAGGTTTGGCATCTGGTTCCTTACCGACTCCACCTGGGACCCAGTTCAGGAGGTGTTCGGGGCTCTGCCAGCCATCTATGGCACACTCCTCACTTCCGCCATCGCAATGCTGGTGGCCGTTCCTGTCAGCCTTGGTGTGGCCATCTTCCTGGCAGAGTTGGCCCCCAAGTGGCTCCGTGCCCCTGCGTCTTTTCTTGTGGAGATGCTGGCAGCAATCCCCAGCGTGGTATTGGGACTGTGGGGCCTCTTCGTTATGGTCCCGGCAATTCGCGATCCCATTGAGCGGTGGCTAGGAAGTTCGCTGGGTTTTGTTCCTCTCTTTCAGGGCCCCCCCTTTGGGATCGGGTTTCTCGCAGGTGGACTCATCTTGGCCATAATGGCCCTGCCGATCATCACAGCAGTGACTCGCGACTGTCTTCTTGCCGTGCCGGCAAGTCAGCGTGAGGCGATGTTGGCCCTGGGAGCCACCCGATGGGAGGCTATCAGTCGCGCCATCCTACCTTATGCCAGATCCGGAATCGTAGCCGCCGCGATCCTGGGTTTGGGCCGCGCCCTTGGCGAGACAATGGCCGTGACTATGGTGATCGGAAACGGGTACCAAGTGACACACCGGCTGTTTGCTCCAGGAAACACCATGGCCAGCAAGATCGCCATAGAGTTCAACGAGGCTTCCGGAGACCTTTACATCGGTTCCCTGGTAGAGCTAGCGTTGGTCCTCTTTGCCATCACCCTGATCGTCAACGTATTGGGGCGACTTCTAGTCCGATGGACGATTGCAAAGACGGGCGGAGGCGGCCGGTGATAGCAGATACACGAACGTATCTTCGGCGAAAGATGACCAACCGCCTAATGGTGGGGCTGTGTGCTTTCGCCACTCTCACAGCCGTGGGCATTCTACTGATGGTTGTCGGATATACCCTGATCAAAGGCATTGCCTACCTTAACCTGGACTTCGTGACGCAGACTGCCCAGCCTCTTGGAGAGACGGGCGGAGGCATGAGGCATGAGATCATCGGCACTCTGATCCTTGTGACCCTCGCGTCAGCGCTGGGTATACCAGTGGGATTGCTGGCTGGAACTTACCTCTCGGAGTTCGGAGGTGGCCGGACGGGCTTTGTGATCCGGCTGGTGGCTGACGTTCTGACCGGGGTTCCGTCGGTGGTCGTAGGCATCTTTGTGTACGTGCTGTTGGTGCGACCTATGGGGACATTCTCCGCTCTCTCCGGTGGAGTTGCGCTGGCCATCATAATGCTACCCGTAGTGGCCAGGACCACCGAGGAGATGATGAAGCTGGTGCCTGCAACCTATCGGGAGGCGGCCCTGGCCCTGGGCATCGCCCGATGGCGCATGATAGTGAGCGTGGTGATGCCCGGCGCTATGATCGGAATCGTGACGGGAAGTATGCTGGCTGTGGCACGGATCGCTGGAGAGACAGCTCCTCTTATCTTTACCGCACTGGGGAACCGGTTCGGCTACGCCGGGCTGGACCAGCCTATCGCCGCAATGCCGCTCCAGATCTGGCGCTACGCGGTGTCTGCATATGACACCTGGCATCAGCAGGCATGGGCAGCCTCGTTCCTGTTAGTCATGCTGGTGTTCATGATAAGTGTCCTGGTACGCTGGATAACGGCCAGCCGCTACGGTAGGTAAGAATTTTGGCACAAAGGAAAGGTATATGACGGTGCAAGAAGAGACCCATACGAAGTCCCAAGAGACACCTTCCAACCGCACCAGGGGAATAGTCGTTGAGGAACTCAACGCCTGGTACGGGTCTCTGCAGGCACTCCGGAACATATCCTTGACCATCTCGCCCAACCAGGTCACGGCAGTCATCGGCCCATCCGGGTGCGGCAAGTCCACCTTCATCCGGTGCTTGAACCGGATGCACGAGGTGGTGCCGAGAGCCAGAGTGCAGGGAAAGGTGCTCCTGGATGGTGAGGACATCTACGCGCCTGGAGTGGACCCGGTGAGGGTGCGCCGCAGGGTAGGAATGGTCTTCCAGAGACCGAACCCTTTCCCCACCATGACTGTTTTCGACAATGTGGCGGCGGGCCTCAAGCTCAACGGCTTGGGCCACCGGGCCTCTCTGGCTGAAACTGTGGAACGAGCCCTTCGCCGTGCCGCCCTGTGGGACGAGGTGAAGGATATGCTCAAGAAGGGTGGCACGGCCCTTTCCGGTGGCCAGCAGCAGCGCCTCTGTATAGCCAGAGCCTTGGCAGTTGAGCCAGAGGTGCTTCTGATGGACGAGCCGTGCTCGGCCCTTGACCCTGTGGCGACTGCCCGCATTGAAGACCTCATTCGAGAGCTGGAGGAGAGGTACACAATCGTCATCGTGACTCACAACATGCAGCAGGCGGCGCGGGTGTCGGATATGACGGCCTTTTTCCTTATGGGCGAAAATAGGGCTGGGGAACTCATTGAGTACGACAAAACACCTCAGATGTTCACCAACCCCAAGGACGAGAGAACCGAAGCCTACATCACTGGACGCTTTGGATAGGAGGTGGGGCATGCCAAAGGCTGATTTGGACCGACACTTACAGGAACTCCAGGACGATCTCCTGGTGCTTGGAAGCATGGTGGAGAAGGCCATCGCCAAGTCGCTGGACGCGCTGAAACGGAGGGACCTGGAGGCATCGAGGCAGGTCATCAAGGAAGACGACTTCATAGACCGGCAGCGGTTCCAGCTTGAGGAGCAGTGTATTGACCTCATAGCGACCCAGCAGCCCGTCGCCCGGGACCTGAGGCGGTTGATCACATTCTTGCATATAGCCGTTGAGCTTGAACGCATAGGGGACTACGCAGAGGGCATAGGAAAGATCAGCCTGATGATGGGTGAAGAGCCTCCGCTGAAGCCTCTCATTGACATTCCTCGCATGGCTGATAAGGCCACAGACATGCTGCGGAGGAGCTTGGACGCGCTGGTGAACCGGGACATCGTGGCGGCGACGGAGGTGTGCAACGACGATGACGAAGTAGACGCCATATGCGACCAGGTGTACAGGGAGCTGTTGACCTACATGATCCAGGACCCCAAGACGATTCAGCGTGGCACCTATCTCCTGTGGGTTTCTCATGATCTGGAACGCGTTGCAGACCGCGCCACGAATATCGCCGAGCGGGTCATCTATCTGGTCACTGGCAAGATGACGGAAATCAACGTGTCCAAGTATTAGAAGCCGCCACGTCATGAATAGAGTCGCCGATCCAGTATGGAAACAGTACCTTTGATAGACTTTCTCACAGCTCGGTTACCCGTCTGGGTGTTGACCTGACTTCGGAACGATTGTGGTTCTTGAGGCCACAGCGACTTGGAGTCGGCGCAACGAAGGGTGCGACTGTATGTCCGCTGGAGGAAACTACATATGAAGTTGCTGGCAAAGCTTGAGGACTTCCGCCTTCTGCCGTTCTTTGTCTTGATAAGTATGGTGCTGGGCATCTCGATTGGAAAGGCCGTTGGCATTTCTAGCTATGAGCTTACGCCTCCGATCGATGCCATCAAATCCGTTTTCCAGGGCACCTACGACTTCACCGTTGGCAATACCCTGGCCCTGGGCGTAGTCGTCGGCCTGTTCCTCATGATGTACCCGGCAATGACCAACGTGCGAGTTGACGAATTGGGGAGTGCTTTCCGGTCACCCAAACCACTTCTGCTGGTCGCCTTTTTCAACTACGCCATTGCCCCATTCTTCATGTTCGGACTGGCAAAGTTGTTTCTCGCCGGCCAGACAGAGCTGATGACAGGGCTAATCTTGTACGGCATAGCCCCTTGCATAGCCATGGTCATCATTTTCACCTTCCTGGCCCGGGGCAACACACCTCTGGCTCTAGTGCTGGTAGCCTTCAACTCCATTATCCAGATGCTTGTTATCCCTCTCTACGCCAGGCTGCTCATAGGCGAGGTGCACTTCGACGTCCTGGTGGTAGGCGAAAGCGTAGTCCTGTACTTGGGGCTTCCCCTGGCCCTGGGGTTTCTGACTCGCAGGATCGGAGTGCGCCGTATTGGCGAGGCGGGGTTCGAAAAGTTCAAGGAAGCCCTCGACGCCCTGGCTATCGTGGGACTGCTATTCACCCTTGTGGTCATGTTCGCACTGAAGGGAGACCTCATCCTGGAACGCCCCATCATTGTCTTGCAAATGGCAGTGCCCATGGCGCTGTTCTTCTTCGTGATGTTTAACGTGGCATACGTGACGGCGTGGAAAATGAGGCTGGACTATCGGGACTCAGTCGCCGCGGCTTTCAACAGCACAGGCCGAGACTTCGAGATAGCCATCGCCATTGCTATTACGGCCTTTTCACCCACGGTGGCGCTCGCTACGGTTGTAGGGCCACTGATTGAGGTGCCTATCATGCTTACTCTGGTGTGGATTGCACGACGCACCGGGCCGCGTTTATTTGGCCAAGCGCTCAATGCCCCCAAGAGTGGAGCCAGAACATGAAACGAATACTGTTTGTATGTGTACACAACTCCGGACGTAGTCAGATGGCGGAAGCTTTTCTCAAGCACCTGGCCCATGGAGCAATTGAGGCTGAATCGGCTGGCACTATTCCCTCGGAGAAAGTGAATCCCGTCGTAGTTGAAGCAATGAGAGAGGATGGCATAGACATTTCTCGGAATAAGCCAAAGCTACTTACCCAGGACATGGTGGATCGGGCTGACCACGTATTCACCATGGGCTGCTCCATAGAAGAGGCGTGTCCAGCGGTGTTTGTTCCCAGCGAAGACTGGGGACTCGAAGACCCAGAAAGCAAGTCCATTGAAGACGTCAGGCGAATTCGCGATCAGATTGAAAGCAAAGTCCGAGAAGTGCTGGCTTCCCTTGGAGTGGCATCTTGAGTCTATGGTCTAGGAGCGCGGGGATAACCGTGGAATGGAAGTGAGGACGGCTACCCCACCACTCCAATCTCTCGCTTCACGGCGGCTAGTACCTGGTCCACAGTGCGAGTGTTCCAACGCACCCGCTGATTGATGGGCAGGTTCTCAATCTCTGGCACGATCTTCATGTGGACAAAGACAGGGCCAGACTGCCTCAGAATGCCCTCCACGTGGTTCTCGAAGTCTTCCAGGTGGTCATAGTAGTAGGTGTGTGGGTAACCCATATCGCGGGCCACGTCCGCGTAGCGGATGTTCTTGGCGTTGGGCACAGGCTGACCGCCCGTGGTAGCATAACATTCGTTGTCCAGCATGAAATGGTAGAAGTTTACAGGTGCTAGCTCGGCAATGGTCCCCAGGGCGCCAAGGTTCATCAGCAGGTCGCCCTCGGAGTCAAAGAGCACCACTCTCTGATTTGGCTGGGCCATGGCTAAGCCAAAGGCAAATGAGGCGTGCCCACCCATAGCCGGATCACCCAGAGGTATGTCCCGCTGAGGCGTTGTGCTGAGCTTGCTCCAGTGACGCCCGGCTCTGCCGGGGACCACAATGGCATTGCCCCGATACTTGGCGAAGGCCCTAAGCATATCTGCCGCTTCAAACATGGCATTCTCCTCGATTATCGCAAGCCAAGCTCAGCCGGAGAACAGCGCCTACCTATTGAACCCGTGGTACTCGTCCCCTACCAGAATCGCCACAGGCCGGCGGGTCTGCTCCGCCTCTTGGAAAGCCAGCGAAATGCGCGGCATATCGTCATCGCTCTCCACCAGGAAGTAGTGGATGCCTAGGGCGTGGAGAACGGGCTCCGTGAAGTTGGCCACGTCTGAAGCCGGGTTAACGCCGTGGCGTGTCCAGCCGCGGTAGCCAATCATCATTACAACCGGCGTCTTCAGAGTGAGGCCCCAGCCGCGGATGGAATCGCATGACTCCAGCATCCCTGTGTTCTGGATGAGCACCACAGGCTTTTTGCCGCCCACGGAGAGGCCCGCCGCTGTAGAAAGGCATTGCCCTTCCCGTGCAGCAGCGATGACGGTGAGATCGGGATCAGACTTCATGAGCGTGTACAGAAAGTTGGTCTCACTGTCAGGCAACATCACCACGTGGGTGACGCCGTTCTTTTTGAGCTCGCCGTACACCTTTTCCGGACTGATATACTCTGACCGTTGTGTGGTCACGCAGGGACCTCGTGCAATCTTGGGATCGGAAACACTATGTCGACCGGCTGTCATTATACCTTTAAGGGCACGGGAGTCAAACTCTGCTACGCTTCGGTAGCTTGCCAAAACATCAGCCTGGCCATAGGCTGTAGGGGGCGCCATGCTGCGCCCTTACCTTCTTCTCAGGCAGGCCATTCTTGGAACAGCAGCCACAAGACGTAGACCGCCTCGCCGCCATCAACGCCATCGCCTGGCGTGGCGATCCTGCTGTGGCCATTCCCATGTACGACCAGGCCATCGCCCAGGATCCAGCCGACGCCCGGGCCTACGCTTTCCGTGGCCTGGCCTACCGCCGCCTCGGGAACTACCACCAGGCCATGGCCGACCTCAACCATGCCATTGAACTTGACCCCACCTTTGCCATGGGCTACGTCATCCGTGGTTCTACACACCGTGGGCTGGGCAATTTCCAGAAGGCACTGGCAGACTACACCGAAGCCATTCGTATTGACCCTCAGTACGCCGCCGCCTACGCCAACCGCGCCATGGTGCAGGAAGACCTGGGCAACTTGGAGGCAGCCGCCTCTGAGTATGACCATGCCATCATGCACAACCCTGACTATGCCGTCGCTTACAACAACCGAGGACTGGTACTGGCTATGCTTGGCCGACACGAAGAGGCCATCCGAGATTACCATCGCGCCATCAACCTTGACCATGACGACCCCTCGGCCTACTTCAACCTGGGCCTGGCCCACGCGGCCCTGGAGTGCTATGACGAGGCTATTGACGATTACGACGCCGCTCTGGCCCTGGACGATCAAGACGCAGGCTTTTATGTCAACCGCGGAGCCGCCTACGACGCCTTGGGCGATACCTGGCAGGCCATCCAGGACTACTCACAGGCCATCACCCTGGACCCAGCTATGGCCCAGGCCTACTACAACCGGGGCCTCTGCTATAGCGAGCTCGGCGAATACCACCAAGCCCTTCAGGACTTCACCGCCGCCATTCAACTTGACCCTGGCGATCCGGACCTCTACCGCACCCGCGCCGAGATCCACACAACTCTGGGTGACATGGATCGCGCTACGATGGACTACAAGAAGGCTGAGGAGTTGGAGTAAACAACGATATGCCGTTGCCTGTGGCATACAACAGTCCAATATCGCCTGCCCCAGTCCCCTTGGCAGGGGCTCCCTCGTTTCGGAGGTGGCAATCTGGAATGCTGACCAAGAAAAGGCAAATGGGCTCAAGCTAGTGAAAAGTTACCCTGCTGATGGTTATACTAGCCACATGATAGTACGCGATTCCAACCTAGGAGGTCAGGCTTCATGATATCCATCTTCGTCACCATCCGGATCAAGCCAGGGTTCAAAGAACGATTTATGGAGGCCAGCTTTGGTGATGCCAGGGGTTCAGTCAAAGACGAACCTGGATGCTTCCGGTTCGACATACTACAGGATAGCTCCGACCCCAACTGCTTTCATCTTTATGAGGTTTACACAGATGAGGCAGCTCTAGAGGCCCATCGGAATGCCCCCCACTACAAGACTTGGCGGCAAACTGTACAGGACTGGTTTGACGGCGAAGTTGAGCGGATAGCCATGACCACCATATTCCCGTCGGACAATGGATGGCGAAAGCAGAAGCCCCATCTGCTGAGTTGGTAGCCTACTTGAGTAACCAGATAGCTCGTTGCCGCTAGCCGACAGGTTTGGCAAATGGCCTGACTGCTACCCTGGGCAGTAGCGGGGGTGGTTAGTGCAATAGGCAGAAAGAGAAAGCTGAGCAAGTGGCAAACGAAGGAGCCGCCAGCCAGGGCACCAAGGAGAGGTACACGTCAAGAATAAAGTTGCTATTACTTTCTCAACGGGCAGCCATCAGTCTGCATAGAGCGCAGGGATACTTTGAGCACGCGAGGTTGGATACTTTGAGGTCTGCGAACACGCCCAACGACAAAAACGCCATCGTCCTGCAATCAGGAGGCGTGACGGCTGTCATAAACCAGAGCTTGGCTGGAGTAGTCCAAGAAGCAGCGCGCCATCCTGCCATTGGGGAGATCTACGGCGCCATTCACGGTATGGATGGCCTCCTGGCAAACGAACTCCGGGATCTCAATCGCCAGCCCAGGGGGACATGGCCGGCGATTGCCCGAACGCCTGGAGCAGCCTTGGGATCGGCGAGGCGGAAGCTCCAGCCAATGGAGGTGCCGCAAGCTCTCGATCGGCTTCGGGAGCTGGGAGTCGCATATCTATTCGCTATCGGTGGGAATGATTCGGCGGAGACCGCCCACTTGCTTGCCCTCGAAGCCACTTCCCGTGGCTATGACCTGACGGTCGTGGGCGTGCCCAAGACCGTGGACAATGACTTGCCGGAGATGGACCACTGTCCAGGCTATGGCTCTAGTGCTCGGTTCGTCGCCCTAGCTACGATGGGCGCCGGCAGGGACGCGGAGTCCATGGGCCACGCTTCCCCCATCACCATCATTGAAGTGATGGGCCGCAACGCAGGGTGGCTGGCTGCAGCCGCGGCTTTGGGCAAGCGAGAGGAGCGAGACGCGCCCCACGTCATCTGCTTTCCTGAAACCAGATTCGTCGAAGAACGGTTTATTGCACAGACGGAAGAAGCCTACCGGAGATGGGGATTCGCCGTGGCAGTGGTCAACGAGAACATCAAGGACGATCATGGTCCCGTGGGCCATAAGGGAGAGCCTCTGATTGTCGACGACTTTGGCCATCCCTACTACCAGAGTCCGGGCCAATATCTTGCGGGGCAGCTTAGCCGGAGGCTAGGAGTGCGGGTGCGGTTCGAGAAGCCCGGCACCATCCAGCGATCGCTGACGGCATGCACATCCGATGTAGACGCGGCGGAGGCCTACCTTGTTGGGAAAGAGGCTGTCCGAGCCGCGGTGGCAGGCCACACCGACGTCATGGTCACGTTGCTCAGATCGTCCTCCGTAACTTACCAGTGCACCACAGGTTTAGCGCCCCTTGAGGCCATTGCCGGCCGGGAACGGGTGATGCCGTCCAGGTACGTCGACGCCGCAACTGGACTGCCAACAAAGGGCTTCGTCGAGTATGCCCAGCCTCTCATTGGCGCCCCGCTTCCCAGGTTCGCACGTCTGCGCTAGATTGACTCCCTGTGTACCTCGTCCCCATCAGAGGCACGGAGCCTAGGAAACCGCCTGTTTACTACATCGGGGTTCGATGCTAACGCCCCTACCTCTGCGGATGATGATGGGTGGTCTCGGAGCCAAGTACGCCGTCTGCAATCTCTATCACGCGGTCGGCCATGGTCACAAAGATAGGATCGTGCGTGGCTACCACCACAGCAACGTTCGTCCGGTGAGCCATGTCCTCAAGCAGCACCGCTATCTCCTTGCCGGTGGCGGAGTCCAAGTCACCGGTGGGCTCGTCAGCCAGGATCACTGTGGGCCCGATAGCCAGGGCTCTAGCGATCCCCACTCTCTGTTGCTCACCTCCGGACATCTCGAAAGGACGGTGGCTGGCTCTGGCGGCCAGCCCCACGGACTCCAGGGCTTCCAAAGCCTTGCGCCTTCCCTCTTGCCATCGCACGCCGCGGATCCTAAGCGCCATCTCCACATTCTCGTAGGCTGAGAGCAGAGGAAGCAGGCCGAAGGACTGGAACACGAACCCAATATGCTGGCGGCGCCACAGCGTCAACTCCTTTTCGGACATAGACGCGGTGTCCTGACCTTGCCAAACAACTGTACCGCTGGTGGGACGGTCCAGCCCGCCCAGGAGGTTAAGCAGGGTAGTCTTACCCGATCCAGACCGTCCCAGGATGACCAGGAGCTCGCCCTGGCGAACATCGATAGAGATGCTGTTGACTGCCATCACCTGAAGGCCACCACCTTGAAAACGGCGTGTCAGGTCTCGCGCCTGGACTGCCGGCTGGTCCATATGGACTCCTCTCATTTCCTATGCCTCCTGGGCCGGATGATAACACCATCCTCTTGCACCACCAGGCGAGTCCTTCCAGTCAACCCCAGCTTGTCCACCGCCTCTCTGGGCAACTGTAGCCTTCCTGCCTGGTCTACTACCAGGTACTCCTCCATGGCCACCTCACCGGAGCGCCTGTAAGTGGACTCCGCCACAGACTCGGAGACAATTCGTCCATCTCGTATCTGAACCACCCTGTCAGCGAATCGGGCCACGCCAGCGTAGTGAGACACAATTACTGCTGTGACCCCCAGATTGCGCGCTGTTTGACGTAGCGCCTCCAGGACTGCGTCGGCAGTGGCAGTGTCCAGCTCGCCCGTAGGCTCGTCAGCCAGGAGAAGGGCAGGCTGGTTGGCTAGGGCCACCGCTATAGCAACCCGTTGTTGTTCGCCGCCGGATAGCTGATGAGGAAGGCGCCGAGCCTTTTCCTCCATTCCCACGAGCGACAGGAGTTCCGACGCCCTGTCCTGCTGCTGGGCAAAAGGTACGCCCACTATGGCCATAGGTACCTGCGCGTTCTCCAGGGCCGTCAGGTAGGGCAACAAGTTCCTGGAAGGCGATTGCCAAACAAAGCCCACCTCCCGCCGACGGTACTCCACCCGCTCCTTTTCGGTCATGTTCAGCAGATCCCGCTCTCCCACCATGGCCTGGCCTGCAGAGGGAGTATCCAGTGCTGCCAGGACGTTCAGTAGCGTGGTCTTGCCGGACCCACTGGAGCCCACAATTGCCATGAACTCCCCAGGCAAAACCTCAAGGTCGAGTCCTCGCAGGGCCACCACCTCAAGCTCTGCACGTTTGTAGATCTTGAAGAGATCATGGCAGAGGATGTAAGGTTTCTTCTGCTCCATCACGGCGCACCTCCAACACCTTCTTGCAAGTCTCTAGACATCTCCCATCCTCAGAAAGCGGTGAATCCCCATCCTGCCTATAGCCCACATCAGGGCCATGATGGTGGACAGGCTTACAGCCGCCAGGATCGCGTACGCTATACCCAGGGCACCCCAGTAGTTCTCCAACACCATAGGCGGCGTCACCCTGGAGCCGTTTTCGGCCACCTCCAACAAAGGCAGGAGTGCCCTGGCCAGCCACTGTCCCCCCCAAGAGCCGAAGACCATCCCCAGGGCCACCGTCAGCGCCGGGCCTGACCAGATAAGGCCGTATACATGCCTCGTAAATAGCCCGATGCTGCGCAGCACGGCGAACTCGGCCAGCCGGGCCCGTGAGTCTATGTATGTGTGCAGCAACACCCCCGACGCGCTAGCCACTACCACAGCCGCGAAGGAAAGGGCAAGGAGACCGCTCCACCCCGCAGCCAGAAGAGGGTTCCTGGCCCGCTGGGCTACCATCTGGTCGGCTTGGAACAGGTCCGTGACTTTTGCGCCCTGCCCGCCGGCAGCCTGCTTCAGGGCTTCAACATCCGGTCCAGGCCCAGTGGCCCGAAGCCAAACCTCCGTGATCCAGAAGAAGCCAGAAGAGGCACTGCGAAGGGCGATGTAGTCCAACATAGAAGACATATCCACCACCACAAAGGGCGACTTCCTGGGATCCAGCGTAGGAAAGAAGGGTACAGATTTCACGATTCGCAGGGGCACAAGCTGAGTGCCTACATAGACGGATACCTGGTCCCCCACCTTCACCCGGTTAGCCTCCAGGAAGGACGGACTGACCAGCGCCGGCAGGGCCCCCTGGGCTGCGCCAGGGTATATGCCCCTTATGGCAAGTCCTCCCGCTCCCCAGGTAAAGAGAGTGCTTCTCCGGCCGGCTCGCGCCACTGCCTGGCTGGTGGTCAGAGCGTACAGGCCAGCGGAGGATGGGTCGGAGATGGGCTGCCACCCCTGGGTATCCTGGAATGAGGCCAGTTCCACAGGCCCTGCGGAGGCGATGGCTTGAAGCTGGTCCAGGAATAGAGCGCCCGTGGAACTCCCGCCACGTCCGGGGATCACCCACAAGGCCTGTAGGCTGTAAGGGGGCACAAATACCGACGTAGCTGCGGCGCCGCCCTGGCCCTGAGTGGAAGGTACCGGGGCAATGGGAGCCTCCAGGTAGCGCCATTCACGCCCTGCCAGCAGGCCCAAGTTCATATCAAAGTAGCGGCCCCGGGCGTCTTTGAGCCTAGCCCTGAAGCTTGCTCCAGTGGGCACGTTGCTGGGGTTGACCCAGACTCCCAGGGCAGTGGCCCCAGCAGGAATGGGTATCCCAGGAAGACTCATGGCCTGGCCCAGGGAGTCCAGCGCCTCTTCCAGGGGCAGGCCGGCCAGGTCCGGCCTGGACCATGCAACATGTGCCAGCGCAGCCGGCTCCACGGCCAGCAGAGTCGCTTCTCTGGCGACACCTGCCGTCGACGCGCTCACGTTCGCACGGATAACGTCCGTTGCTGCTGCTACCCTTGGCACCGGCTGAAGTGAAGCAGCCAAGCCTTGAGAGGCTGAGAGCCGAACGTCCGGGGAGTACCGGAGGCGAACGTCTGCTCCTGCCTGGTAGCGGGCCTGGTCCTCCTGGCTCTTCGCGAGTGTGGCAGTGAAGGCGGATGTCAGGGCTCCCAGGGCGGTGGTGAGGGCCATGAGCACCATGAGGCTACTCCAGGGAATGGGATCCCTGGACATACGCCGAATGGCGTGCACCAGCCAGGGCGGTCCCAGGAACTCCACGAACCTGGAGAGCAGTCTGGTCAGCATTGGGAACAGACGCATCAGGATCAGCCCACCGGCCAGGAGCGTCAGCACCGGGCTCAGGAGCATGGTAGGCTCTAGCTGGAGCCCTTCTCCACCCAGGGGACGCACCAGAAAGCTACCCCTGGCGTGGAGCTGCCACCACAGAACTCCTATTAGGCCCAGCAGGACAAGGTCTACATAGTACCGGTGTAGCCATGGGACAGAGGGCGGCCTCACCGATGCCCTGCCAAAGGTCACTACTCCGTGACGGCCTGCTATGACAGTGGTGGCA
>ORJL010960548.1_pt1 | contig 36529 bp, 40 predicted proteins | sample 1779941 | NCBI WGS metagenome assembly ORJL01 (sample SAMEA104232317, study PRJEB22302) | groundwater metagenome | biome: forest; feature: aquifer; material: groundwater | place: USA | collected 2011-08-07 | depth 5.8 m | reverse complement strand
TGTTTTGTCGTAAGACAAACAATTTTTCAATCAATCTTTAAAGCCTGCAGGCTTTAAACTATTTTTCGTATTGTAAACATCCATTTTAGATAACAATGGATGTTTAATCATCTAAGAATTATTCTATTGGTGTCAGATACTTGCTTATTCAAAGAATCATTTTCAACAATCTTCCTTCTTCCCCTCAATGACCAATAAGACAAAAAGGTTGTCCAAATTAAAGCTGCTCCAATGGTAGTTGAAGTCCTCATTTCAGAGTCGACGTATGTATAATTCCACCATTGAAAACCATTCCACAAAGTTAAGGTTGCTGCAGTTGCAATTAAGAATTCTTTTCCAGGGATATTATTAACATAATTCCTTTTAAAATTCTCCCATCTGCCTCTAATTCCTCTATTTTCTGATTTATCAGAGGATAATAGATTTGCATAATGTCTTATGAGTGCAGGAACGCTATAATTCTCCCTTTCTCCAATAGTGTTATTCACAAAAAAGAACGTGTTAAATAAATTACCTACAAGATTGGGACCAAGTGTAGCTTTAGCTAGAGCATTATCTGAAATATTTCTTCCAACAATCTCTCCTGTTTCCATTAAACCTTCAAGGCATAACCCATAAACAGGAGCAAGTGCGGCAGTGTATCCTAATTTTCTTATATCAACTTTTCGATCGTTAATAAGTTGAGAAGATAAATCTCCAGTTAAATAAACAGCCTCAGCAGTTAACATAGTTCCCAAATGGGGATGTACTGATTGAAAGGCTTGATACATTTCATAAAATCCCTGAACATTTTTCATTATTTCCATTTCATCAGAAGTAATTCAATACTTCTTAAATCTTGTTTTTTATTCAATTTACAGAGAATTTACATAATTAAGTTACTTATTAGTATAAATTCTCTGATAAGACAGTTTACAAATAAAGTAACGCTATCAAGTAAATTGTCTATAATAAAAACAATAACTTCAGAAACGTAAGTATAGTGAAAGACATAAAAAATCTACCAAACTTTTATGTCTTCCCCTTGATAGTCAAGGCGCATTTGGTAAATTGCTTGCGTCCTTGACTATAGATACAATTACTAACAATCTTTATAAATTGCCTTTGTTTCTTTAATTTATGAAAATATTAACATTGCATTGCGATTACATTCGATTCAAGCCTCTGAAAAAAGCAATAAAAGACCCTGAAAAGTTATCTGAAGAAAGATTAAAAGAAATAACTGTGAAGGACGCTTTAGTCATCTTAACCGCTGTAGAAAAAGGAGATAACGACGAAACAGTAGGGCAAATGATTCAATCAATTAAGAAGACTGCCGGCGAAGTAAAAGCCTCAAACTTAGTGCTTTATCCATACGCTCATATTTCTTCAAATTTATCAGACCCAACAACAGCATTAGAATATTTAACAGAGGCAGAACACGTCCTAAAGAAAGAAGGATACAATGTTACACGAGCTCCTTTCGGCTATTACAAAGAATTTGAATTAAAAGTAAAAGGTCACCCTCTTTCAGAGTTATCAAAAGAGTTCAAGCCAGAATCTTCGTTAGGAAAAAAATCGGGAAAAGAAACAAAAGTAACTGAAGAAGTTTATGACACTGCCCGTTTATTAAAAGAAATTTCAAGATCAAAATTAGACACTTCAAAATTAAAAGAGAACGACCATAGAATTTTAGGTCAGAAATTAGATTTATTCTCTTTCAATGAAGCAGCCCCAGGTTCAATTTTCTGGCATAATAATGGTTTAATAATATATAATGAATTGGTTAAATATTCGAGAGAAATTCACCAAAAAGCAGGTTACCAAGAAATTTCAACCCCCCAAATTTTAGATAATAAATTATGGAAAATATCAGGCCATTGGAATTTATATAAGGACAATATGTTTTTGACTGATTATGAGGGCAGGGATTCTGGAGTTAAGCCTATGAATTGCCCGGGAGCAATGCTTATTTTTAAGACTAAAACAAGATCATATAAAGAGTTACCATTGAGATTGTCAGAATTGGGAGTTGTTCACAGAAAAGAATTATCTGGAGTTTTAGCAGGATTATTTAGGACAATAAAATTTACCCAAGACGATGCTCATCTTTTCTGTGCTGAAGAGCATTTGGAATCAGAAATATTAAATGTTATTAAATTGTTTAAGGAAATGTTGGATAAATTCTCATTTGAATACGGATTCACAATTAGTATAAGAAGCAAAGAGAAAAAAGATAAATATCTTGGAGATGATAAGGTCTGGAAAACTGCCGAAGAAGCGTTAACAAATGGGCTTAAAAAATTGAAGCTTAAATACACTTTAGAAGAAGGAGAAGCTAAATTCTATGGCCCATCATTAGATATACAAATAAAAGATTCTTTGGGAAGAGAATGGCAATGTTCTACTTTGCAATTAGATTTTAATACACCCTCCAGGTTTGAACTAGAATATACAGATAAAGATAATAAATCAAAAATTCCTATAGTTTTACATAGGGTAGTTTATGGTTCATTAGAACGTTTCATCGGCGTTCTTTTAGAGCATTTAAATGGAAACTTCCCATTATGGTTATCCCCAATTCAAGTCAGGGTATTAGATTTTACAGAGAGAAATACAAAGACAGCAGAGAAGCTTTTGAAAGAACTGAAAGAGTCTCTTCCAAATTTAAGAATAGACTTTGATTTCTCGTCAACATCTGTAAGCGATAAAGTCAGAGATGCTTCTCTTATGAAGATTCCTTATATTCTTGTAATAGGCGACAAAGAAGAACAGAATAAAACTCTTGCAGTGAGGTCAAGAGACGGAAAAGTAAAATATGGCATAAAAATAGAAGATTTTATCTCCGAATTAAAAGATAAAATTGAAAATAGAAGTTAGGAATATTTTTAAGCTATAATCTGCTTAAATTAAGATGGATAGAAAGACAAAAATAGGGAAAAAAGATTATTTTTATTTATTAGTTTCTATAATGTTAATTATAATTTTATTTTTTACAATAATCAATAATTCAACTAAAGAGCAAACAGTATTAAAAAATCCTCCATCCTCTCTTCCACAAGTCATAACATTCTGGGGAGAATATATTGACGCAGTTCCTGATTCAAATTGGCCATATACTTTAAGTATATACAAAAATTTAAGCCAGATTGGATATACTCATGCAGGAATTAGAATTTGGAGTAATCAGTCAGATGTTTCTTCAAGAATTGCAGATTTAAGAAACAAAGGTTTAAAATTTGCCTTTATTAACGGCATCGATTCTAATTCAGGAAGCAGAGATATTCTTGTAAATAAAGAGGTTCTTGATCCTCAAAATCATTCTAGCAACGGACAAAACCTTAAATATTTTGATACTCCTGGGTTTAACCCTTATATATGTGCGAATCAAAATTGTTCAGCCAAACCAAGAAACAGCGCGCACGATCCTACATATGCTGGGGTCGTTTGGCAAAGTGAACTAAGTTTCTTAAATAATTTATTGGACAAGTCAACAATAACCTCTGGAGATGTTGCTCTTTTTGATATAGAAATATGGGAAAGTCCAAACGATCCTTGGGGATTAAATTATAATTATCCAAATGTTTTAAGAAATAGTGCCGGAATATACAATGGAACAGATTCTGAAAAAAATGCTCAATATGAAACAAATTGGAAAGCTCGAGACACAGATATGCTTAACTTAGTTAAAAATAAAAATTATAATATCTTAACTTTATTTTATGGAGAAAATCCAGCTGAAATTTCTGGCAATGGGCCCCCAATGTGGACTCTTTCTGGAACAGGAGATTCAAGCTCTCCAGAGTTTTATATCATATCAAATACAACAAAATTAAAAGAATTCTTGAATAATGGAAATTACAGCAACTCTTATCCCTGGATAAGTTTTTCATTTGATAGCGTTGCATGGCAGACTAAACAATGGGATCCAAAAATTACCCAAAAAGCTGGATTTTTATTTAAGCAAGAAGGTGTCAAAGGATTAATAGTCTATCCAGGTCCAGGAGATCATAACGACTCATTGGGTCTTACGAAAGAGGAAGCAATAAATTATTATTATAATCATTCTAAAGCCCTCATGCTTGGTTTTGTAAGAGGGATAGATCCGGATAATCCTCCTCCTTCATGCATGCAAGACTTTGATTGCAATGATACCTTGTTTTGTAATGGGGAAGAAAAATGCCTTGACGGATACTGCGATGTAGGAATTCCTGTAAATATCAATGATAATTACGCTTGCACGCAAGACAGTTGCGATGAAAACACAGATACAATTATTCATACTCTAAATGATAGTTATTGTTCTCTAAATGGTTTTGGAAGCAGTTGTAACCCATTAAGCTACAACAATCTAGATGGGTGCGGAACTCCTGAAAATAACAATAATAATGGTGGCGGGGGCGGTCCATCAGCAACTCCCCAATGCAGAGACAGAAAAGATAATGATAACGACAGAAAAATAGATTATCCAAATGATCCTGGTTGTTTGAGTAGAAATGATAATTCTGAAATTAACACCGTAATAATTAATGGTACCTGCACAGAAAACTGGGAATGTACAAATTATGGTCTATGTTTGAGAGGTATTCAAATAAGATCATGTGAAGATACAAATAATTGCAACACCTTTATAAGAAAGCCTTCTTTTGAACAACTTTGCAGCGACGAAGACTCTGGCAATAATGGAGATAATAAAGATAATAACACATTAAAAATCATCAGCCTAATTATTTTGCCAGTTTTAACATTGGCAGGTATAGTTGCAGTAATATTTACAATGAAGGCAAGGAAGAAATGATAATTATGGACCTGCCGAGAATTGAACTCGGATCTCATCCTTGCGAAGGATGTATTCTGCCGTTATAATACAGGCCCCTTCCTATTGTAGGGTAATTAATGAATTTTAAAACCTTTGTTATTGATCGTTTTTAAATGATTTAAAAATCTCTTAAAAAAAGATTTTGGTGACCACAAAAACAAATAGTGTACACACCTAATTTTTGCAATTTAAAGATAAAATATATACTCCATAGAAATTAAATTTAAAATTTAAAAATTATTAAGACAAATTCCATAATTTTAATTTTTCACAATCCAAATATGCTTTACATTACAAAAATCCCTAATTCTCTCTTTAGAATAAATTCTTCCAATTCCTGATTTTTTATATCCGCCCAGTGGGTGCCCTGCTTTTGACATCCCATGCCTGTTTATCTCAACTGTTCCAGCTTCAATTTTAGAAGCAATTTCTTCACCTTTTCTCAAATCTCTAGTCCAAATTGAAGCTGTCAATCCATACTCAGAGTCATTTGCTAATCTTATTGCTTCTTCAATTTTAGAAAACTTCATAATTGGTAATATAGATAATCCCCATGATTGGGTTACTTTTAGTTGGGGATTCTCTAATAGGTCTTCCCTTTTTTAGGTAACTTAATCAACGGGAAGACCTATATCGGGCCAAAAGTTTCTTCTTTCATAATAATGAGTAATGAATTTCTCGCCCATTTTTTTATAATTATTGGCAGTTACTTTTTCTTTTTCAGCCTTAACAATTAGAATGTCATCAGAATACTCTTTTTCCCACAAATCTCTATAAAATTTAATTAAAACATTTATGTCCTTGTAGAAATGGTGTTTTAAGCTTACTTTTTTGTCTTATTTCCTTTGGAGCAGCGTAAGTATTTCTGTGAGCTTTGGCTATAAATCTTAACAATTCTTCTCTACTAAGTTCGTCTCCAGCCATGTCAAGAACCCACCACTAAAGTGGCGGGCGTGTTCGGGGTTCTTGAGCACACAAGATTTGCGTTTGCTTTCTCGCGAGTTAAAACAGGGAGTTTACGCAAACAGCAAATCTTGATGTATTAAAATATGGTCCCACGAGATGTTGAACCTCGGAATACTCAGCACAGACTAGACCATTGCAAAATCATAGTTTAATAGTGTGTAAACTCTACTTTTTTATACCAATTAAGAGAATAATTATCCCAAAAATTAAAGAGAGTATACCAATAATAACATGAAAATTATGGGCCAGGCCAAAACCAATTCCAGAAGACACATGAAATGTGTGGGGCATAAAAGTATAAAATCCACCTATTATAAGCAGAATTATTCCCATAACAATATTCAAAATTTTCATTTTAAAAAAATCTACCTCCTTTCAAAAATTTATCAAACACTTTAAAAAATATCGAAGAGGTAAATGACAGCATTAAAAAATGAAAAAACAAGAATTCTATTACAAATTTTATAGGATAGCCTTCTAAAAAATATCTCGTCTGAAGCAAAATACTAACAACGGAAGAAAAAAATAAACTTTTTATTAATACATTTTTCTTTCTTACTAATAAATAAGCAAAAAATCCAATAATCGTCCCAAAAATAATCTTATTCCTGAAATAATAATCGGGGACAGCATACTCCTTGCTTAAACTATGAACAAAAACATCAATTAAAGTAAAAATTAAGATTATTATAAATACAAACAAGAAAATTAAAACCAAGTTTCTAAATTTGGACTCCTCCTTTCCCCTTTTCATACTTTATATATGGAACTTCTATTTTTAAATTATATGGCCTCAGAGAGAATCGAACTGATGAATACTCGGTGTAAACAAATAGACCAAAAAGGTAATCTTTTCTAACGAACTACTTCAAACACTTCTCTAAATCCTCTTTTTTTAAAACTAAATATCTAAACTTGCCTTGTCTTAATTCATTTGAGAAACCATATTTAGAACAGCAGACAATTACTTCATATCCTGCATCTTTAATTATCTGCATTGCTGGAATAAAATCAGCATCACCGGAGATTAATATACAAACTTCGCATTTCTTTTCTACTAATGTTTTTCTAACCATTTCAGAGGCAATCATAACATCAATTCCCTTTTCTATTTTTAGGTTCAGCTCTTTTATCTTCTTAAGTTTTCTTTCTTCAACAATTATCCCTTGCTTCCTTAGTCCATCTAAAAATCTCATGTGTTTATAGTAAATCGTTTCATCATCTGTAATATCTGGAACAGCATTGTAATACCTAATTTCTTTTAATTCTAATTGAAAGTTATCACATATAAATTGTGATAGACTTTTGAAATCTATTTTAGATGGCTTATCAATAATTGATTTAGAATTGTGATAAAAATTGCTTCCATCAGCAAAAACAATAGCTCTTCTTTTTTCCATAAAAATAAGTAAGCCCGGCATTACCTTGCAGCCATACCGGGGATTTGATAATTGTTGTAGTAGGAGATAGTATTTAAGCTTTACTTTTTTAGTTTTTAATTATGGCCTCAGAGAGAATCGAACTCCCGACTACTCGGTGTAAACGAGTATAAGATTATTGTTCTTTTTTTATTAAACACTTTTTATGATACAAGTTTTTATTTTTTATACTTTTTTTAGTTATTATCTTAATTATGTAAACTTCAATCTTATCTAATCTTGTCCCAATACGAAAAAAATTCGTGAAGTTCTTCCTCTGGAATTTCTCCACTCCTTAATTTTTGAATAAGTTCTTCTTTTTTGTGGTAATCTCTTGGGTGTAACATTTTCTTATGTTTAATATCAGCTGCTTCAATTTCCTTCACTAAATTTTCAATTGTTTGAATATCACCTTCTTTTAGCTTTTGGATATTTTGGACGTAGTCTCTCAATGCACCAACACCTTCTAAATACCATGTTTGCAGAGGTTCATTTGTTTTGTCTTCATAGAAAGTTGCGCTTCCCTTTATAACAAATCTATTTTTACCCAATTTCACAACAGGTAAAATTTCTATAGACGCTCTTGTTTCTTTAAAGTCTATTCTTCCTTTCATTTCTGCAGGTTTTTTACTATCAAACCTATCTGTAATAACATAATATTTATAGTCAGGAATAATCTTAGCCAAAGATGCATGAGCAATTTGCTCAATTGGAAGAAAATAATGAGTTAAATGAAAATAAGGATGCAAATAACCATCTTTACTAGTAAAATAAGGGTCGAATGCTTTTTTTAATTTTCTCTTAAAAATATGTGCCCTAAAAATAGGTTTGTCTCTAAATTGGAAAACCTGCCCAATTATTGGGAGTCCTGAATGAACATTATAAGGGGTCTCTAGATGATACTTCCCAGTAAAAGAATCCCACTCTTTATGGTATCTTTTAATTTCATCTCCAGATAGTAAATCTTGTAATGCCATTTTACCACTTAGAAGTAGTTTAGTAAAATGGCTATATTTATTTTATAGCGACATGGGTCGTGTTTTTATTTAACTCTCTTAAAGAAAAAAGGGATAAGTTCTCGTTCTGCTTTTCTTAAATGAGCTTGAAATGTTGAGTAGGAAATTCCCATTATTTTAGCTAAATCTCTTAATTCAACTTTTCTTGGATAAGAATAATAATTCTCTTTAATAGCTAATTCCATAGCTCTCTTTTGTTTAGCAGTTAATTCTGGTTGCATACTTAGTATAGAAAAATTAGTTATCTTTTGCTGATTTATACTTATTAATTCTCCGTCATATTCATTTTCAACAACTTTAACAAAATCTATTAATTCTTTTTTGTCCCAACTTCCAATAGTCCAATGATTGTACCCTTTTTCATCAATAAAAACAGGTTCTAAATTAAGAATTCTATGGTCATACATTGGTTTTAATCTCAAAGGCTCTACAATTTGAGCAATAATAAAATCATCTTTATTTTCAAAATGTAAAACTCCTTTTTCTTTTTTTATATCTTTAATGAATTTTTCTTTATTTTTTTGTTCACCAAATATAAATCCAACCATGTAAACATAAATTCCCTCTTTTTTTATGTAAAATGAAACAGGATAACCAGAAATAGAGACATTAAATTTCTTCGTCCTACTACCTATTCTGCCTTTTTCTCCAAAAAGTTTGACTTTTGCCACCCACATAATAATACGATATAGGTCGTATTTAAATATTTAACGAATTTTAGAAAATGTTTTTATCAAAAATTATAGCATATTAAAGGGTGAATATCGTAAATCTTCTTAATTTTTCTGGAAGAAATTTGTTATACTCGGTGTAAACTAATGTATCATAAAGCTTCTATTATGTTACATAAACCAAATTTATGAGTATAGTCTAATGAAGAGTTGAACCTCGGAATATTCTTCTTGCACTTATATTGCCATATTCAACGAAAAATTTATAAGCATAGTATCAAATAGTATACATATGTATCAAAGAAGAAACAAAGAACTTATGGTAATTGCACTTTATAGTGGAAATTACAAAGCAGAATTTTATTTAAGGCAGATAAGTAGACTCACAGAACTACCTCTTAAAACATGTCAAAATGTGCTTGTCGAACTTGAAAAAGAAAAGATTTTAAAAGGAAAAATAGAGGGAAAGAATAAATATTTTAGTCTTAATTTAAATAATATTCAAACAAAATCTTATCTTTTAAAAGCAGAGATATATAAAACAGATAATTTTTTAGAAGAATATCCACAATTTAAAACTTTCTTAAAGTCATTTAATACAACAGTTCCAATAATTGTTTTTGGTAGTTTTGCTAAATTCAAGGCAGAAAAAGATTCTGATTTAGATATACTTTCCCTCTCTAAAGAAGAGCAAAAAGTGCCCTTTCACTTATTGCCCTATAAGATACATCAAAACAATCTATCTGAGGGCGCTTTTAAAAAGGCTTTAATAGAAAGAGAAACCCTTATCCAAGAAATAATGGAGAATCACATAATTTTAAATAATCCCTCCTCTTATATAAATCTGGTTTGGGAATATTATGGAAAATAAAATATTAGATTGGTGTTTCAAACTAAAAGACGGACTAAAAATAGTTGAACCAAACGAAAAATTATCAAAATCTTATCTTGAGCAAGCAAAATCTTCATTGTTGAGAGCTGAAAAAGACTTAAATGATAATGATTTTCTTTGGGCTACTGTTGCTATTTATTATTCAGAATATTATGCCCTTTATTCGTTCCTTCAGAGAATCGGAATCAAATGTGAAAATCATGCTTGTTCAATTTTAGCAACAACTTTACTTTTAGGAGAAGATAAAACTAAGACGATAAACCAACATAAAGATAAAAGAATAGATGCCCAATATTATATGAAGGTTGACCAAGAAGTAAAAATAAGATTAATGTTGCAAGAGGCTAAAATATCAGTAATCATTTTTGATGAGTTGATTTCAAATTTAACCGATGAGGAAATAAAGAAATATAGGGAAATTATTTTTAAGAATAAATAAGTTTTTAGGCTTGCATGACCTCAGAGAGAATCGAACTGCGGACCGCTCGGTGTAAACTAATGTATCATAAAGGTAACCTTTTGTAACGAACACTTTATTTACATTCAAAAGTACAGGTAAAACACCCAGCTATGCTCGCCCCATCAACACATTTTTTGTAATCATCTGGAGAATCTACTCTTTTTGAGTCAATTAATTTACAATTCAGATTAGGATTCGAATTTTGAACCTCTTGGATTATTGAATTACACGCTTCAATAGTTGAGCGATCATCTCTAACATAATCTCCCTGTGATACTGATCTTTCAATAATTTTTGGTGAATTATCTTTAAAACTAAAAATTACAATAAGGAGTACTAAAATGATTGCCAAAATTATTACAATTAAAAACCCTTTTTTCATATTATCTTCAGGTCAACTCTATTTTTAAATCTTTAGAAAAACATGGACCTGCGAGGAGTTGAACCTCGGAATATTCGGTGTAAACAAATGTATCCTAAAGGTAACCTTTTGTAACAAGCTATTTATTTACTGAGCTTTAAGCCCAATTTAGTTTATATGGACCTAGAGAGGATCGAACTCCAGAATTCTCGGTGTAAACTAATAGACCCTAAAAGTTACTTTTTAAGATAGCACATTGCTTATACGAGTTTTGGACCTTGTTTTAACTTATGGGTCTGAAGAGAATCGAACTCCTGACTATTCGGTGTAAACGAATCGTTTTGCCACTAGACTACAGACCCTTATAGATTATTATTAATAATCCTAAAATACTAATAAATTATAGACTTTTAAAGTTTACCTTAGTTGGATTGGCATTTTTATTAGACTTCCAATTCCTTCAACTCTTTTATTATCTCCTCTTCTAACTCTAATATCTCCTTCTTAAGAACCTCTGGCTTTTCATATTCTACCTCTTCATATTCAATCTCTTTATACTTAGAAATACTCAACACAATATTTTTCCTTAATTTTCTCAATAGGAATGAAGAAACATTTACCTTTTCTATTATAGTCTGGGACTTTAATAATTGAGCAGTTTTGTCACAGACTACATCAAAATTTACATTTACGTAAACAAACAAATAGCAAATCTTGTGTGCTCAAGAATCATTGATTCTTGACATCAAGGGAAAAACATACTATTTTGTTCAATTATTTATGTTTTTCACCATAGATGGTTTTTCGTTATCTCTTTTCATAAATTATAGGAAATAACATTAATTTTCGTATATTTTCAATGTCATTTCCTATCTAGCAAATAACCCGATTATATCTGATTATTGAAGTTATTTGCTATAACCAAACTTTTATTGTTTATAACCCTTTTCTTTTCTAGTAAATCAAACCTTCTTCAAAGAGACCATAATATCTTTCAAAGCAACTTTCTTTACCGTAACAACTCTATCCGCGCCTCCGGAAAATAATAATAAATCTTTTCCATTTTCATCAACAACCAATCCAGTTGTAAATACAACATTATTAACAAATCCTTCTTTCTCATATTTTTTCATAGGAGATATAATTGGATGAGGTGATTTGGCAATAAGTTTTTCAGGATTCTTCAAATCAAATAATGCCGCGCCAATTGAATAACTGCTATAATGCTCTGGCTCTCTATGCCTCATTTTCTCCCAATATTCTTGCATTCGTCCTTCTCTTTTTTTATGTTCTGTAACTCCATGATAAATTAATAGCCATCCTCTTTCGGTTTTCAACGGCGGAGCTCCTGCCCCGATTCTTGCATAGTCCCAATGCTCCTTTGCCGACAAAACAACTGGCTTAGAGTCGCCCCAATGTTTGAGGTCATCTGAATAAGATATCCAAATCCTAGGGGGCGTAAATTGAAAGTTTCCCTCTGGGCGATTAAACGCAATATACCTATATCCTATCCTCTCAGGAAATATCACAACATCCTTATTCTGCATTCTGAAAATTATTCCTCGTCTCTCCCAATTAACACAATCCCGCGAAATAGCTAAATTAGTCGAAACGTTGCTATCCCTCGACAAAGCAACATAAGTCATATAATAAGTATCGTTCATTTCCATAATTCTGGGGTCTTCAACTCCGTATTCTCCATCGTTTGTCAACCCAGAAAAGCTTGGCTTTTTGTCAATCCATTTAACTTTAAAACCAGTTCTATCAAGCAAAACCCTTCTGAAATGTGAAACATAAGTTAGTCTTTTAGTTCCATCCTTAAATACAAAATCCATTTCTGATTTTGATTCAGTTTCTTTTTTTAAAAATTTATCAATTATAATTTCACATTTTGATTTGCCCTCGCATCTAGGAGACAAATAATGTTTGGAATCTTCATCTTTCTTCATTCTTTCTGCAACTCGAACATACAAAACAATATCTCCATTCGGTAATCTCATCGCTCCAGGGTTAAAAGTTCCAACAACATTAAAGTATTTTGATGTCGGCTTGATATCTCCAGGTGTAACCAGAACAGCCTCTTTTTCAATAGGAATCATCTCCTTAGCTAACAACTTATATATTTAAAACTATTCATAAAGATTAATAATTACATGAAATACAAAAAAACATTTTAAGATCTAACAAATTCAAAAAACTTTTACTCTTTATTCAAATCAAACACTTCTTACTCTTAACAGATTCGTAAGCAACAATATACATTCCTGCATTCCATCCCTGATTTCCTTCTTTCTTTCCAATCTTTCCTGAAAAAGGTTTTCCAGTCCTTCCATCCAGCCATTCGCTATATTTAGGCAAAAGCATATTTGCCTCAGCCAGCTTCAAGAGCTGCCTCCTGGCCTCGCCCATATTACCCATTTTAACAAGTGCGCAAACATAAAATCCTCCAATATAATTCCATATTCCTGCATTCAAATAATGATATTCATCGCGGGCATCACAATCATCAAAATAATTTTTCCAGTACTTCCCGCCTTTTTTAACGGCAGGAAATATTGCTTTCATAGGATAAGGCTTATCAATTCTCTCTTTTTTGACATAATTAAATATTTTCTTCGCTTTCGCCTTATCCGCCAACCCATAAACAATAGCAAGGACATTTCCAAGTGAATCAAACCACTCCCCTCTTTCATGATATTTTCCATGATTTTTCCACCTCCAGGCATAATAATACTTCCCATTCCAAAGTTCATCGTCTTTGTCCTCATTTATTATTTTCCGAAGTTTCAAAGCATGTTTTTTCTTTTCATATAAATTTAAAACTTTAAAATACAAAGACATCTCATTAATTGCATGACCATATTTTTCTGGAAATGCATCTTCCCAATCTGTAGTCGGCAATTCATCAAGTAATCCTTCCTCGCAAATATCCTGATACGAAAGCCATCTAAAAGCTCTCTCAATATTATTTTTATGATTTTTAAGTAAACTTTTATCCCCATATCTAAGAGCATAATTCATCTCTGCAATTAAAAACCATAATGTTGAATCAATTGATTTAAAGTCAACATGTTTTTTCCTTCCACTGAAAATATCTACCGCATTGGGTATTTGCCCTTTTTGACTTTGATTTTCAGCAAGAGTTATCAAACTTTTTTTAATAACCTCCTTAAACTCCTTTCCAATAAGAGAAGCTCCAAGAGACATTATCCCTGCGTCTCGTGCAAAAACCATGTCATACCCAGGGAACGCAGCATAAAGTCCATTTTTAGTCGAGCATTTCCTTAAAACTTCAATAGCCTCAAAGTAAGCCTCTTTTTCAATATCAGCCATTACCAATCAAGCAAAATAGAATATAAAAACATTCTTAAACCAAAATATTTACTCCTTTCTTAGATAACACTAATTTAAAAACTCAAAAATATCTGATTTTATATGATAGTAAAGTCAAAAAGAACTGAAAACAACCAAGTTAGAAAATTAGCTGCGGGCGGGGAAATTAAAGAGTGTTTTATTAAAGAAAACATTGTGGAGCCAAATAAAGCCAGTGTTCAAGTAAGTTTTAGAGGAAATGTCAGTTCAGGAATTCTAGAATTGTCCATGGATGAAGTAAAAAAGATATATAGCACTCTAAAACAGACCAAACCTAGGAAGGTAAAGGTCTTGAAAGACTATAAATAATATCCATTGCCTTTCTTCTCTTTTTATTACAAACAGGGTAAATCCCTGTTTTGCCTTTCTTTTTCATATGAATTATCGCCGAATTTTCCTTACAAATTTCATTAAAAGAATAGCCCTCAAAATTGTAAAGTTCTTTAAACACAATTTTACCTCCTTTCATGACGGCATTATTGTGTCTTTATATAGACATTCCCGTTGATTGTATCACCTTTCGTTCGGGAATGTCTATTAGAGATTTCAGATTCTAGAGTGACTGAATTAGAGGGAATCTCTATACTATAAATTTATCCACAGGTATGTAGTAGTTCCTATTTTATTATTATCTATTTTTATTTCAATCTCTTCCAATTCCCCCAAACCTTATCCGCAACTTCCTTTAATCTTAATCCTTTTATTTCAGCAATTTTCTTGTAGCTCTCAACAACATTTGCAGGTTCGTTATCTTTTTCTCTATTTGGATGCAAATAAGGAGAATCAGTCTCGCAAAATAAATTCTCAAGAGGCACTATGGAAACTATTTTCTGGAAATGCTCATTATATTTTACGCTTGATGGAATTGACAAATGCCATCCATTTTCTACAATTCTCTTAACAAGCTTCATCCCCCCAGAAAAACAGTGCATAAGAACCTTTTTCGCCCCCACCCTCTCTAAAACTGAGATACATTCTTCTTCAGCATTCCTTGAATGAACAGCAATAGGCAAATTTAATTTCATTGCTAATTTAATAAACTTCTCAAATATCTCAACTTGTTTTTCCAGATTATCGTTCTCTTTCAAATCAATTCCAATTTCTCCAATCATAACTATCTTATCTCTATTCTTTTCAATAAATTTTATCTCAAGGTCAATTTCCTTATCGCTCATTGACAAAGCATTAATAGGATACAGGCCAATAGCTACTTTTATTTCAGAATATTTCTCAGATAATTCCAAAGTCTTCCTATTAGATTTTACATCTACCCCATTATTTATAATAATTCTAACTCCCCCCTCCCTCACCCTTTTTACAATTTCTTCAATTTTTCCCTTTTCTGTACCATAAACGTCTATATGACAATGAACATCTATCAGTTTCATACCAAATAATAATTAAGTTAGTTTAAAACACTTATCCAAAAACTATATAATCTCTTTTTCATTTTCTTTTTAATGAAAAAAGGCAGAATCGCAATTATTGCATTATTAGTAATCGGTTTATTCTTAATATTATATTTTCTCTCATGGACAACCCCAAAAGTCATACAAGAAAGCCCAAAAACCAATTCAAACGCAATAGCTCACCAATTATTTACAAATATCTCCCCTTTGTTAGCAGGAATTGTCATCGTAGGGATAACTGCTCTCTGGATAATTGTCGTTACAAAATAAATATTTATTCTATCAAAGGCACAAATGCAAATCCCGAGAACTCTTCCGTTAAAATTTTTTCCTTCCTTTTCCGGAATTTAAATATAGAATTTCCAACAGGAACGACCATTATTCCATTACCCTTTAACTGTAAGAATAAATGTTCTGGAACTTTATCTGCAGCAGCGCTAATCAAAATTCTATCAAAAGGAGCTTTTGCAGTCAATCCAAAATAACCATTTTTATCTATAACTTTTATATTTACATATCCTAAGTTTCTCAAAGTCTTTTTTGATTTTTCGGCAAGAGATTTGATTACTTCAATACCATAAATTTCTCCTTTTGTTATTTCATATAAAATAGCAAGAACATATCCGCACCCTGAACCGATTTCTAAAATTTTATGCCCTTTCTTTAATTCCAATAAATTAAGCATAAATGCAATAGTAGATGGCTGTGAAATTGTTGCCCCATATTCTAGAGGCAATGCAATATCCTCATAAGCATATCTTTTATAAATATCTGAAACAAACTTTCCCCTCCTAGTTTTTCTAAATGCCTTTATAATCTCATCGGAAAATCCCTCTCTCCTAAGGTTTTCTAACAATTTTCTTTTATTCATGCTTATAACTAAGAAACCCCTATACAAAAACTTTATTAACTCAATTTTCCAAACCCTCTTATGGCAAAAGGGGTCACAGAATTAGACAAAAAAACATTCGATAAATTCATAAAAGAAGATAAAGTTGTTGTGGATTTTTGGGCAAGCTGGTGCGGACCATGCAAGATTCTCTCGCCAATTGTGGAAGAAACTGCATCAGAAATGAAAGACAAAGCAAAATTTGCAAAAGTTAATGTTGATGAGAATCTCGAATTAGCACAAAAATTTCAGGTCATGTCCATCCCAACATTAATCTTTTTCAGAGACGGAAAACAAATGGACAAAACAGTTGGCGTTATTTCTAAAGAAGAAATTGAAAAGAGAATAAAGAATTTAAAATAAAACTTACTAATATATATAATAACAAAAGCATTTAAAAATGAACTTTCTCTCATAATTTCAATGGCTTCGTAGCTCAGCCCGGTTAGAGCACCAGCCTTTTAAGCTGGGTGTCGCGGGTTCAAATCCCGTCGGGGCCATTTTATCAATTTAAAATATGATATAGTAGTCCCTAAATAAAGACAGACAGTCTCAAAAGACCTTTAAAAACTTAAAAACAAGATTTAGAAAGCTTTAAAAACCCTCTTTTACAAGTCTTTACTATTCCATAATATAATTAAATGTTTATAAGATTATATTCGCGAAAAACTCTCCATGCATGCCCTACAGCCAAAACACACCAAATTGAAACCAGAAGAGGTAAAAAAACTGCTTGAAAAATATAACATTTCTATATCTCAATTGCCAAAAATTAAATCTACGGATCCTGCACTTCCCGAAGGTTCTATGTCTGGAGAAGTAATAAAAATAGACCGAATTGAGAATGAAAAGATAGTTCCTTATTATCGTGTAGTTGCATCATAAAAATGGTTCATAAAAAAAATATCCTGATAGAAAAATATTTAGAACAGCACTCCCTAGTGGAATCTAACATCCGTTCTTTCAACGATTTTATAAGTAACAAAGTCCAGCAGATAATAATTGAAATAAACGAAAGCTTGAATAATGAAGATGTAGAAATTAAGTTTGGAAAAGTAAAGATAGGCAAGCCAAACATAATTGAAGCAGATGGAAGCATTAACCAAATAACTCCTATGACTGCCAGATTAAGAAATTTAACCTATTCTGCTCCCGTTTTTATCGAATTAACAGTAAAATTTGAAAATCAAACAGAAAGCAATGAAGTTGAAATTGGAAGAATCCCAGTCATAGTAAGAAGCCAGATTTGCAACACATCAGGCATGAATAAAGACCAGCTGAGAGAAAATTACATGGACCCATTAGACCCTGGTGGATACTTTATCATAAATGGCAACGAACGTATCATCGTAATGTCAGAGGACCTTGCTTCTAATAATCCTTTTATAGAAGAAGGAAGATTAGGTTTAACCTTGAGAGTCTTCTCAGAAAGAGGATCGTATAGAATACCCACAACAATATCAGAAACAAATGAAGGAATATTGGAGTTAAGCTTCTCAAGACTAAAAGGCATACCAATTCTAGTTTTATTAAAAGCCTTGGGGCTGGTCAAAGAAGCGGAAATCTCAAAAAATATAGGGCATGAAAGCGACGCTTTAATCGTGAATCTCTACGAATATTCAAGCATTCAAGCTCCAGAAGATGCAATGATGTCAATTGCAGAAAAATCAGGAATTCAGGGAACAAAAAAAGAAATTCTAGACAGAGTAAAACAAAGAATAGACTCCTTTCTCCTCCCGCACATAGGCACAGGCAAAAACGCTAGAATGGACAAAGCTCTAACATTATGCAGACTAGTCAATTTATACCTCAATTCAAAAGAAAACGGTTCCATAAGAACAGATAAAGACCATTACGCAAATAAAAGGGTAAAACTATCAGGAGATTTGGTTGCAGAGCTTTTTAGAGTAAACTTAAATATTTTGGTTAAAGATATTCAATATTCTCTCCAGAAGATATCCAAGAGAAAAAAGTTCTACTCTTTAAAAACAATCGCAAAATCCACATTATTCACTCACAGAATTGAAAGTGCAATAGCTACAGGTTCATGGATAGGAGAAAGAACAGGAGTTACACAAAATATGGACAAAACAAATTACCTAGCAGTTCTATCTCAACTGCAAAGAGTTTCAAGCTCTCTCCCAGGAGAACAAGAAAACTTTCTCGCAAGAACATTGCATCCAACTCACTACGGAAGATTCTGCCCAACAGAAACTCCAGAAGGAACAGAAATAGGATTAAGAAAAAATCTTGCCCTTCTTGCAAAGGTTTCAACCGCTTTCGAATACGACGAAAAATCATTATTTAAAAAATTTGAATCTCTAGGTTTAAAACAAGATAAAGAAAACAAAGAAGAAATGGACGTATTCTTCAACGGGAAGTTCTTAGGTTATATAAAAAATCAAGAAGAGTTCACAAACAAACTTCGTGAATCAAGAAGAAGAAAAGAACTTCCAGGTGAATTAAGCATCAACTTCGACTCAATTTTAAAAATAGTTTCAATACTTACTGGGGTGGGCAGAGTTCTAAGGCCATTAATTATTGTAGACAATGGAGTCTCAAAATTAAAAGATGAACATCTAGAACTATTGCACGAAGGAAAAATGAAATGGACAGACTTAATTGAGCAGGGAATTATAGAATATTTAGACGCGGCAGAAGAAGAAAATATTTTAGTCGCATTAGATGAAAAAGACCTTACAAAAAATCACACTCACGCAGAAGTTCATCCAATAGACATATTCGGCTTAATAACTTCTCTAGTTCCATTCTGCAATCACGACCAAAGTTCAAGATTACTAAAAGGAAGCAAAACCAACAAGCAATCTCTAGGTATTTATGCTGCAAACTACCTTCTTAGAATAGACACAGACGTTTCTATCCTTCACTACCCGCAAAGACCTTTGGTTAGAAGTTTTATCTATGACACTCTTGACGTTTACCCTTCAGGCCAGAATATTGTCGTAGCAATAATGCCTTTCGAGGGATATAACATTGAAGACGCAGTCGTTCTTAATAAAGCATCAATCGACAGAGGAATGGGAAGAAGCACATATTTTAGGCCTTATTCAACAACAGAGCTGCAATATGCTGGCGGACTAAAAGATGAAATTGTAATCCCTGAAAAAGATGTTTCAGGATATAGGACTGAGGAATCCTATCGCCACCTTGAAGATGATGGAGTGGCCTATCCAGAATCAGACATGAACGCAGGAGACGTTGTAATAGGTAAAATCACCCCTCCAAAATTCCTTTCGGAAGCAAGAGATTTAAGCATTCAAGCAAAAAAAGAAGCCAGCTCCTCAATAAGACAAGGTGAAAGAGGAACCGTTGACGCAGTCTTCATAACTATAGACAGTGAAGGAAATAAAGTAATTCATGTAAGAACAAGAGACTCTCGACTCCCAGAACCAGGAGACAAATTTTCAGCCCCGCACGGTCAAAAAGGAGTTGTTGGCTTAATTGCGGACCCTGAAGACGTTCCATTCACAAGCAAAGGAATAAAGCCAGATTTAATGTTTAATCCTCATGGTATCCCAAGTAGAATGAGTGTAGGTTATATGATTGAATTACTGGCAGGAAAAACTGCAGCAATAACTGGAAAAATAATTGACGGCACTCCATTCACAGGACAATCTGTTTCAGAATTAGAAAACTACCTAAAAGAGTTTGGTTTCAGCTTTGATGGAAAAGAAACATTGTACAATGGAGTAACAGGAAAGAAAATGGAAGCTAAAATCTACATCGGAAACATGTACTATCTGAAATTAAGAAGAATGGTTAAGAATTTAATACATGCAAGGGCGTCTGGAAAAGTAGCATTGCTTACTCGCCAGCCTATTGAAGGAAGAGCGAAGGGCGGAGGCCTGCGTTTAGGAGAAATGGAACAGCAAGCTCTTGCAGGACACGGAGCTTCGCTATTGTTAAAAGAAAGATACGATTCAGACAAAACAGTAATATATGTTTGCGGTGAATGCGGAAACATGTGTTTCGAAGATTCAATAAGAAATAAAACTATCTGTTCTCTTTGCGGCTCAAATGATGCAGAACCTCTAGAAGTATCTTATGCATTCAAATTACTTGTCGATGAACTTCTAGGCCTCTGCATCCAAACTAAATTTGAACTAAAGAATAAATTCGAAAGATAAAATGACAACAACAAAAACAGCGATGAAAGAAGAACAAGTATACGATCATAGGGTAGTCGGCTATGTTAAAAAAAATGAAGCAAGGTTAAGAAAAGAATATGGAGAAAAGGTCTTGGCAGTATCACTAAGACATTATGAAGTAGAAGTTATAGGTTCAAATGAGAAAGAAGATACTTTAAGACAAATAATGAGAGATCAGCCCACCAGAGAAATAATATTGTACTTTGCTACCATTGATCAAATACTCGCTCCTGAAATATCTGATAGAGCAGACAAATTAAGAAGAACAATAGCTGGAGGAGAAATATGACACAAAAAGTATTCAGAAAACAAATAAAAGCATTGAGATTCACCCTTCTTAATCCAGACCAGATTAAAAAATTAAGTTCTGTAAAAGTAGTCACCCCAGAACTCTATGACATTGACGGTTTCCCTGTTGATGGTGGATTAATGGACTTGAGAATGGGTGCAATCGATCCAGGAGTCAGATGCAGGACTTGTGGAAAAAGAGTCAAAGAATGTCCAGGACATCCAGGAAGTATTGAACTAGCTCGTCCAGTTTTGCATATTAAATACATCCCCCTAATAGAGCTTTGTTTGAGAAGTTTCTGTTCAAAATGTGGAAAATTAACCTTAAGTGAAGAAAAACAACTAGGGTTGCCTGCAGCTAAAAAAGCTAAAAAAGCAAGAGATGCAAAAAAGTGCCCTTATTGCAATGAGGAACTTGAACGCATTAAATTAGAAAAACCAACTAATTTCCTAATCGGCAGAAGAAGACTAGGACCAATAGAAATAAGAGAGAAGCTAGTCAATATTCCAAACGAAGAATTAAAAAAAATAGGAATAAATACAAATACCGCCAGGCCAGAATGGGCAGTAATATCCCTTCTTCTAGTTCCTTCTGTAACAGTCAGGCCGTCCATTACTCTAGATTCAGGAGAAAGAAGTGAAGATGACCTCACACATAAGTTAAGCGACATCATAAGAGCAAATCAAAGATTATGGGAGAACCTTAATGCCGGGGCCCCCGAAGTGATTATAGAAGACCTTTGGGATTTACTGCAGTACCATGTAACGACTTTCTATGATAACAACGTTTCAAGAATACCTCCCGCGAGACATCGTTCAGGACAGCCACTAAAGACAATCACCGAAAGAATCAAGGGAAAAGAAGGAAGAATAAGGCACAACCTCGCTGGAAAAAGAGTAAACTATTCTGCAAGAACAGTAGTTTCTCCAGATCCATTTCTAAAAATTAACGAAATCGGTGTTCCTGAAGAAATAGCAAGAATAATTACTGTTGCAGAACCAGTCACAACTGTAAATCTTGAATATGTAAAAGAATTAATTAAAAATGGCTCAAATTATCCAGGAGCAAACAATATTATAAGAACAGATGGAAGAAAAAAGAGAGTTACAGATGATTTAAAAGAAGAAATAATTTCCGAATTACAGCCAGGATACAAAATTGAGAGGCATCTAAGAGATGGAGATATTGTTTTATTCAACAGACACCCAACACTGCACAAACAAGGCTTAATGGCCCATTTTGTAAAAGTTCTCCCAGGAAGAACATTTAGATTAAACCCGGCAGCAGCTCCGCCCTACAACGCAGATTTTGACGGAGATGAAATGAACATTCACAGTCCTCAAAATGAAGAAGCCATTGCAGAAGCAAAAATATTATTAAATATAAGCAACAATATAATTTCCTCAAAGAATAACACTAATCTAGTGGGAACAATTGCAGACGCAGTAACTGGCGCTTATTTATTAGGAAAGGATACTATAGAAAAAAGTGAAGCAGACCAGATTCTATTTTCCGCAAATGTTATTAACTTACTAAAGAAAAAAGAAATTTCAGGTTTAGACGTTTTCTCTCAAATAATACCTAAGGGATCGTCCATAACAATCCCATCAATAATAAGCGGAACAAAAACTTTTGGCGTAGAAGATGGAGAAATGGTAAAACAAATCGATAAAGAATTTGGCAGAACAATTGCCATAGAAAGTATAAACAAAGCCTTTGCTCTAGGAACAAGTTATTTAACTCGAAAAGGGTACAGCCTTTCATTGCAGGATTTAAATGTTTCACCTAAAGTAAAAGAAATAACTTTTGATATAATAACTAAAGCAGAAAAAGAAGTAGCAAAAATAATTGAAGATTTTGAATCCAACAATTTAGAGATAATGCCTGGAAAGACGCTTGATGAAACTAGAGAAACAAAGATAATGCATGCACTTAACGGCATAAGGACAGATGTAAGCGAAATAGTAAAGGCACATTTCCCAGCAGAAGGCAATGTTAATAAAATGATAAAATCTGGAAGCGGCGGAAGCATGATTAATGTGACTCAAATGGGCTGTTGCGTAGGCCAGCAATCTCTTTGGAACAAAAGAATTAACTTTGGTTACTCGGGAAGAACATTGTCATTCTTCAAAAAAGGAGATCTCTCCCCTGAATCAAAAGGTTTTGTAAAGTCTTCATTCTTTGACGGACTTAAACCAGATGAATTTTTCTTCGGAGCAATAACTGGAAGAGATAGTATGATGGATACTGCGCTAAGAACTCCAAAATCAGGATATTTGTATAGAAGACTAGTTAGCGCCCTGCAAGACCTAAAAGTAGAATATGATGGCACCGTTAGAGACGCTTCAGAAAACATTGTAGAATTCATGTATGGTGGAGATGGAAAAGATGTTTCAAAAATTCATCTCAAAGACGATAAAGTCTGCCCAGGAGAAGCCGTAGGCGTAGTTACTGCTCAATCATTTGGAGAAGCTTCAACTCAAATGGTCCTCAATGTATTCCACCACGCCGGCGTAGCTCAAATGCAGATAACTCTCGGTTTGCCTAGATTAATTGAAATTTTAGATGCAAGAAAACAGCCCTCAACGCCTTTAATGGAAATATTTCTAGATTCCAAACACAATAACGAAAAAGATTCAAAAGTCGTTGCGGAAAAAATAAAAGAAATAAAATTAAAAGATATAGTCTCAGAAATAAACCTTGACTTCGGCAATAAAAAAATAGAAATTGTACTAGATTCTAAATCTCTAAAGAATGCCCACATTTCTCCGCAAAAAGTCGCAAACGAACTGTCTGAAAAGAAACACAAAGTAAAACTAAATGACGCGAAAATTACAATTCAAACTCCAGACTCATTATTTAGAGAAATATATAAGATAAAGAAAAAACTAAAAGAAATAATAATCTCCGGAATAAAAGGAGTCACTCAAGTAGTTGTTGCCAAGAAAGGAAAAGATTTTACAGTTCTAGCTACAGGCTCTAACTTAAAAGAAGTTTTGTTAGTTTCTGGAGTAAATAAAGAAAAAGTCTTCTCAAACGACATTCATGATGTAAAAGAAGTTTTAGGCATTGAAGCAGCAAGGCAAACAATAATCAACGAAATAAAAAATGTTATAGATACCCAAGCCCTTGACATAAATGAAAGGCATTTGAGATTAGTCGCAGACGCTATGACTTCTTCAGGTTTAGTAAAAGGAGTAACAAGGATGGGAATAATCACAGATAAAGCAAGCATCTTAGCAAGAGCAACTTTCGAAACTCCGGACAAACAATTTGTAAATGCAACAATACAAGGAGCAAAGGATGAATTAAACTCGGTAATCGAAAATATCCTTATCAACCAGCCAATTCCAGTAGGAACTGGTCTTCCAGGATTATTGGTAAAAGTAACGGGCCCTTTGGTCAGAAAACCAAAGAGCGAGAAGTGAAATTTTTTTGCAAAAGTTAAGCTTTATAAACCAACATATACGCCCAAATCTATGAACAATAATAAATCAGCAAATAGTTTAGGTGAGCTATTAAAAAACAGCAGACAAAAATCTCTTCGCAAAGTCGGAGGCAAAGATTTTACTCCACAAACACTTAGCAATTATGAACGCGGGGCTACCTTGCCCCCTAAGGAATTGCTCCCTTCACTTGCCAGACACTATGAAATTCCGGTAGATAAATTGGAATCTGCTTATCTTTCATCAATGGTGCGACAATTAAAAGGTCAACTTCTTATTCAGCCTTTTTTATCAGCTCTTGATACGCTTGTAGAAGGAGATCATGTAATTGCTTCAACTCAACAATCCATTACTCTGGACGAACCTATATTTATGAAAAAAATTCTCGGTCTTTTGTCAAAAGGCATAAATTTTACTTATCTTGCTCATATCCCTACAGATAAAACACAGCTCGATCAAGAATCTCCTTGGACTACAAACCATCATACTATAGCAAGGATATTAGTCAGCGCTCGCAATATTAGCCAAGAAAAGAACACAAAAGGAAAAATGAGCTACTTTATTATTGGATATCCTGATAAAGTTGATTTTGCTTACCTTCGTCCATTCGGAGCGCTTCTCTATTTTGATAGACAAGAAGATATAACCCATAGAACTCCAGAACTCTGGTCTGAATTACGTTCTGCTAATGGAGAATATTCGTGGCAAGAATGCGAACCTAGTTTTTTAACTCAAACAAGATATTGGTTAACCGGTAGATGCGATTTACCTCCGTCTGCATCTAATTTTAATCAAGCTAAAATACCTGAAGCAAATAAAAGAAAAATCAAAATATTTTCTTTGGATGAGTTTGCCAACAAAAGATAGCTGATACTAAAAATCTTCATCACTCGCCTCTTTCTCTAAAAACTCTAAAAATTTCTTCGGAGTAACATACTCCTCAATACTTTCAAAATCTCTATCATAAGCAATTAAACTCTAAGAAGAAATATTCACAATTTCAGTAGGCGTTTCCTTTGTAAATATAAATTTTACTTTTTTAAACTGTTTCTCAACTAAACTAAACATAGATTTTATTTCATCAGACATATTCCTTTCTATAATTCTCTTGTCAGACTCCTCCCTAAGTTTAAGATATTCTGCTGCCCCCGATCTAGACATAAACTTCACATTTTTAAAATCGATAATAATTTCCTCTTTTTTAGACCTATTTATTTTTCTTTCAAAAAGGGAAGCAATGCTATTTCTAGTTAAAATATTCTCTCCAATGACTTTATTTAAATATATCTTTTCTTCCATTTTATTCTAAATAGGAGTATATATTTAAATCTTTATCTGGAATTTTTAGCTTAAGGTATATGAATGTTCCATCTAATTTATCTTTCTCAAAGTCAATTACATCTATTTTTGAATCTTGTATGTCAAGCATACCTTTTCTTGAAATTATCTGAATTCTTCCCTTTAGCGCCTTAACAATTTCTCTAATAGTTCTAAGCCCAAATCCTCTAGAAATGTCTTCTTTTTTTGTAGTTTTTCCTTCAATAGCCATTTTTATTGCCTCAAAATCTTTTGAGAATCTTATTTTATTTTTCTCAAAAACAACAGGGATACTAAACCCATCATCAAAAACCGCCGCTTCAACTTGTTTTTCTTTAGGACTATGTCTAAAAAATACAAAAGCATTCGAATAGTTTGAGTGCTGTTCAATATTGTCTGTTAATTCTCCGATAATATAAAGAATACTGCTACCAAATGTTAAAGGAACATCTCTTCTAATATTATTCAAAAACTTGTTAATTTCTAGATCCATCTTTTTATTTTTGGTTATATAAACCCTAAATTGATTTGGAGAATTCACTTCTGCCATAAACTTCTTAATAGATTTATCTAAATTGTTTATTTTATTCAAAATACTTTCTATCTTCATAGTTAAATTTAGTAATGGCCTTATTTAAAATTAGCGGGAGAACTTTCTATTTCCTCCTGCTTTTAAAATATTCATTTTTACTCTTGATATCATTATAAACAATTTCAATATATTTAATTCCTTTCCCTTTATTTGGTTCAAATATAGGTTTATTACTTTCATCACAAGGAAGAACTAATTTATAATTTTTTAATTTATTTCTTAATAAAGAACCTTCTCTTAAATGCCAACAACCAATAATGATAATTATGGGGCGAGATGTCTTTTTCTTATATTCCAAAATCTTATCTAGATGTCTCTCCTCTCTTAATGAAATTATTTTATTAAGTTTATCTTCCTCTTCTTTTGTAAGTTTTTCTTGATTTTTAATTTTTCGCTGTAAATTGTCATAATATCCAAAATTATGAAAATCAATCCCTATTAATTTAATTTTTCTATTAAAACATAACCTTGCCAGTTTTTCAACTTCATCAAATGAAGTCATATTAGAAATATATTTTTTTTGAAATAATTTATTAAATATTTCTTTTGAATCTAATTTTAAGTCTTCTAATTCTTCACATAAAACAAATTCCGGTTTTACCTTTAGTATAGCCTCTTTCTGTTTCAAGAAATCATCTACAAATCCATGAGTGCTACCTATAAAAATAAGAGAAAAATCCATTTTCGCTCTAATTCCTCCTCCTACTTCTTAAATATTCAATAATTGGAGGAATTATAGAAAGAAAAATAATCAAATAAATAACCAAAGTCAAATTCTCTTTAATTATTGAAATTCCTCCAAAGAAATACCCTACAAATAAGAATAAGAAAACCCATACAATCCCTCCAATAATATTATAGCTAAAGAATTTAACATAATCCATCTTTCCAACTCCTGCTATAAATGGCGCAAATGTTCTTATAATTGGCACAAATCTAGCCATTATAATTGTCTTCCCGCCATATTTCTTATAAAAATCTTTTGTTCTCTCTAAATATTCTTTCTTAAAAAACCGAGAACTAGCAAAAACCCTCTCCCCAAAATAGCTGCCAATCCAATAGTTAACACTATCTCCTAAAATGGCTGCAAAACACAAGATAATAAACAAAAGAAAAACATTTAAAAATCCCTGAGCAGCGAAAGCTCCAATCACAAATATCAAAGAATCCCCAGGAAGAAAAGGAGTTATCACAAGACCAGTCTCTAAAAAAATTATCAGAAAAAATATCAAATAAGTAAAAATCCCGAACCTCTCAAATATAAGGGGGATATATTTATCAATATGCAAAACAAATCCAGATATGCTAGCTATCAAACTCATTTTTACCTCAATAAATTAATTCAATAGAGAACAGATAAGTTTATAAACATTCATTCAAAACTACTTTTATAAAAAAAGATTCTAAAAAATAAGTTAACATGGCTATAATAGATATGAGAACAATGAGGTACCTTAATCTTTTAGATAAAGTGGCTCATGTAAAAACAAGCAAGTGTTTCGTCCACAATGGCTCAATCTTCTTTGCAGTAAATAAAAACGACGTCTCAAGAGCAATTGGTCCTGCTGCGATTAATGTAAGAAGAATGCAGGAAAAAACAGGCAAAAATATCAGAATCATAGAAGAAGCAGAAAATTTGAAAGATATTCGAATGTTCATAGAAGACATTGTCTCCCCAGTAAGAATCAAATCCGCTGAAATAAAAGATAATGCGGTGATAATTACCGCAGGCAATAACCAAACGAAAGCCTCTCTTATAGGAAGAAATAAACGAAGATTGGAAGAATTAAACGATATTATTCAAAACTTTTTCAGCATGAACGTAAAAGTTGTTTAGATTAGAACTAATTTTCCCAGCAACAACAAAGTAATTACCCCTACTAACATCAACAATGAAACAATAAGTATCAAGCCTCTTCTCATACAATACCAGTAATCTTCAAGGTTTAAATTCCTTTAGTTTTTTAGTATCTTCTGAATATCTTTCAGGTCAAAACAATAAACCTTTTTTCCTTCAAATTCTCCAATTTTTTTAGAAAATGATTTTGCAAAAATAGCATAACTTTCTTTTCTTTTTTCATTTTCCCATTGTATATATTTTATCTTACCATTCAATTCATTCAAAACACTTAAAGCATTAACCTTGTCCTGCCATTTACACTCTCCAAATAGAATATCTTTTGTCTTATCATTCACAGCACAAATATCTATCTCATAAACACCCTTCCCCCCGATTCCTCTAAAATTTCCCCACTGAGTTCCAACTTTGGAAAACTCAAATTTTACAAACTCTTCTATTAAGTTATCTTTAATTAAAGAAATAATAAATTTTTCAAATGTCTTCCCTACATGACTATTAAAGTTTGCCATAAAAAAGCTCTCTAATTCATTAAACCTATCCTGCTCAATGTAATTTCTATTTTTCTCTATGTAATAGAACCAAAAATTCAAAAAGTTATCATTTATCCCATATCTCCCAGATTTTGATTTTTTTGCATCATCTAAAATAGGAGTTATTCTTCTAACTAAACTAAACTCTTTTCTTAATGTTTCCAAATATTTTACAACAATATTTGTCTTATCTCCAAATACACTTGCTATTTCATTTAATTTAGTCTTGCCTTCTGATATTGCAGTTAGAATCGTATTGTAAGTCTTTGACTGGGCGCCAAACTCTATAGACAAAACTGCATTTCCCTCATCCTGTAATGTTGAATTCTTTCCAATTAATAACTCTTTTATATTCTCCATGGAACCTTTGTTTTTATCTATTAATTCATAATAATATGGAACACCTTCAAAAATAGACCATATCTCAATAAAATCATTTAATGGCATTTTTACCCATTTTAACAAATCCTTAATGGGAAGATGAGAAACTCTTATTTCATGCGTTCTTCGCCCATATAGAGGAGAAGCAGCATCATTAAAAACTTTATTCATTAAAGAATAACTTGAGCCAGCAACCGCAAGATTTAGCGGTTTCCCTTTAAATTTTCTATCGTCAATTATCTCTTGAATCTCCCCATAAACTGATTTATCTATGCTGGAAATATTTTGAAATTCGTCAATTATTAAATTCTTATTTTGGTCAAGCATGTAAGACAAAAAATCCCTAAAATTTCTAAACTCTGGAATATTATTCTCCTTTGCTAATTCTTGAGTCAGCCAATTAATCGATTTATTAGGCCAAATAAACAAATAATAAGCATTAGGAAAAGCTTTTTTTAGGAGTGCAGTCTTTCCTATTCTCCTCCTTCCGCTAACTACAAGAAAGAATCTCTTGTTCTTCATTTCTTTAAGTTTTGCTAACTCCTTTGTCCTATTAATAAATATGCTTTCCATACATCATGTATTGAATACATATATATAAACCTTTCTAACTCTATTTTCCAAAATATATTCAACACAGATTGCCCAAATAACTGCAGTGTTGCATAAATCCTCAAGTTCTCGACGATAAAATTTTAAACTTTTCACTTATCGACGATAAAAAACAATTACTCCTATTAACATCAACAATGAAACAATAAATATCGGGCCTCTTCTCATACATATTTCACAACAAACATCTATTTAAAATCTCTCTTCATGCTAATACAATGAAAGAACTATTATCCGCATATGAAAAGAAAAGCTTTGAAATAAAAAGCCGACTTGAACAATTTAAAAACCTTTCAGAAGAAGACCAATTCAAAGAGTTTCTTTTCTGTTTATTAACGCCTCAAAGCAACGCCCAAAGATGTTGGCAGGCAGTAGAAGAAATATCCAAGCTTCCAAACCTTAATGAAGAAAATATTTATAATATACTAAAATCAAAAACTAGATTTCACAAAACTAAGACAAAAAGAATCCTAAATGCAGAATCAAATTGGCAGACAATAAAAGAAAACTTACCAAATCCTAACACAAAAGAACTAAGAAATTACCTTGCAGAAAATGTCAACGGCTACGGCTTAAAAGAAGCAGGACATTTTCTTAGAAATATAGGCTTGTCAAACAATCAAATAGCTATTCTAGACAGACATATTCTAAGAAACCTCAAAGCCCTGAATATAATTCAAGAAGATAAAATAAAAAACAAAAGACATTATTTAGAAATTGAAAATGCTTTTCTTGAGTTTTCATATAAAATCAGCATTCCAGTAGATGAACTCGATTTGCTCTGGTGGTCTAAAGAAAACGGCGAAATTTTTAAGTAAAAATCAAACTATAGAATTCAAAACAGGTTTCAAAACATACCAAAAAGATTCAAATATTTCATCTTCAGAAATTCCTTTTCTCTTTTTTAACTTATAAGAAACAGCAGTCTGTTTATCTCCACTCAAATCCTGCCTATACTCTCCCTTTGAGAATGCACTAAGATATTTCTCCTTTTGGTTAATTGAAGCGGCAGAAAATCTCTCTGGTTCCCTTAATAAAACCTGTAATTTATCCGTGTCAATTCTATGTACAAACCCCCCTTTGTTAACTCTTGCAATTACTTCTTTATCACTATCACCAACTTCAAAACTCAATCTGTATCCTCTAAAAAATACCTCCTGCCCACCGCCCGCATGTTTATCCAATCTAAAAACTGTAGAATCAAAGCTTGTACCATGAGAAGTCATTTTGCTTACAACTCTAGCCGGAAAATTAGCAACACAATTATCTAAACTTATCATAAACTTTCCCAATAATCTAGCTTAAAAATCATTATTATACTATAAAACATGCTTATTTTTCTGCCTCTACTCAAGTAACATTTAAAATATCCATTTTCCTAACTAATACATGAAAAAAGTAATGGTCATATCTCTGGGCGGTTCTTTAATTGTACCTGAACAAATTGACTTTAAATTCCTTGATAATTTTAAAAAAACTCTAAAAAAACACTATAATAAATATAAATTTGTGATAGTTTGCGGAGGCGGAACCATCGCAAGAAAATATATCTTCGCCTTAGAAAAAGAAGGAAGCTCAAAAAAAGAGCTTTCTCTTGCTGGAATAAGGGCAACAAGAATGAATGCTTTATTTATGATGCAATTCTTTGGCAAAGACGCAAACGAATCTCTGCCTATGAACATGGAAGAAGTTAAAAATCACTTGTCAAAAAACTCTGTAGTCATCTGTGGAGCTTTAAGATACACAGATAAATCTACCTCTGACACTACGGCAGCACATTTAGCCAATTTCCTTCACACAGAATTTATTAATCTAACAAATGTTCAAGGTCTTTACACCGATAATCCCAAGAAAAATCCAAAAGCAAAATTCATCCCACAAATATCCTGGAAAAACTTTGAAGAAAAAGCACTAAAAATAAAATATAAGGCGGGCCAAAACTTTGTTCTCGACCAATCTGCAGCAATTTTAATAAGGAAACATAAAATCAAGACTTATATCTTAGGTGAAAATCTAAAAAACCTAGACAATCTTCTAAAAAATAAGAAATTCATTGGAACTTCCATTGAAGACCTTCCCGTTATGGAGAATTCGGTTGATTATGTTACCATTCATTCGAATTCTCCAAACAGAGGATTTGAAAAAAAAGGCAGCCCAATTAACCAAATCCTCTGTAATCAAGTTACTAAAAAACGGGAAGGGATAGACAGAGCTTCCCTAAAAAAAGTAACAAAATTAGTTGGAAACTCTGTAAAAATTAATTAAATAATATGATAAACAACCCCAATATCGAGCAGGTAAAGACCCTAATCAAAAAATCATCTGAAAAACCAATAATTATAAAAGCTCAAGACGAATCATTCAACAGAAAAATGATTGAATATGGAAAATTTGACATCTTGCTCTTTCCTCAGGAAAATAAAAGACACAAAGACAAGCCAAGACAGCTTGATTCAAGTTTAAATCACATCCTAGCAGAAATAGCCGAAAAAAACAATATATCTATAGGATTCGACCTAAAACCTCTCCGTAATCTAGAAAAAAAGGAAAAAGCCCTTACACTAGCAAGAATCAAGCAGGACATAAAAATCTGCAGAAAAGCCAAAGCTAAAATATCATTGATAAACTGCAAAGGTAAAACATCTGCATTAAACTTGCTCCTTTCTCTAGGAGCATCCACTCAACAAGCAAAAGAAGCAATAAAATAAAGCCCCCATAATTATAGAAAATTTACTTGATAGTGTTACTTTATTTGTAAATTGTCTTATCAGAGAATTTATATTAATAGATAATTTAATTATGTAAATTCTCTGTAAAGCACAAAACAACACATTTTTAACCCTTGCTTCATTGTAAAACTCATGCCTCAAAATCAATTAGAAAACATCACAGAAACACTTTCTCCTTTGGAGAAAAAGATAATTCCCTATCTTAGATTGAACGTAAAAAACATAAAAGAAAAAGCAGAAATAGACGAAGTCTCTTTATTTAGGGCCCTCAAATTCCTAGAAAATAAAGGAGTTTTAAAAATCAACTCGGAAAAAAAGAAAATAATAGATTTGGGTGCAAATGGAATATTTTACAAGAAAAATCACCTTCCAGAAAGAAACCTAATGACTTTATTAGAAAAAAACAATTCTCTCACATTGGAAGAAGCAAGTAAACTGTCAAAACTCTCAGAAAACGAATTTAAGGTATCTCTAGGGATATTAAAAAATAAAAATCTTATCGAAATAAAGAATGGAAAAGTCTTTCTTACTACTTCTAAAGAAAATATAACGAAAAAAACCCTGGAAGAATCTTTTATTGAAGAACTCCCATTAGAAGAATCTTCCTTATCCGATGACCAAAAATATGCATTCGAAATCCTAAAAAGAAGAAAAGACATCCTGGAGATAAAGGAAAAGAATGATTTAAATTTTGAACTAACAGAACTAGGAAAAAACTTAGCAGGAAAAGAAATAATACTAGACTTAGTTGAAGAATTAACTCCTGAAATAATAAAAGAATGGAAAAGGAATAAAAAATTCAGAAGATACGATATATTCTCAGACGTACCTAGAATCTATGGAGGAAAAAGGCATTTTGTCAATGAAGCCATAGAATACGGAAAAAGAATCTGGTTGGACCTTGGTTTTAAGGAAATGAACGGCAAAAAAACAGTTGCTTCTTTTTGGAACTTTGATGCGTTATTCACTCCCCAAGACCACCCTGCAAGAGAACTTCACGACACTCTATTCATAAAAAACAAAGAAGGTTCATTGACAAACAAAAAAATAATCTCGAAAGTAAAACAAGCACACGAAATGGGAGTAAACAACAGCAAGGGATGGAGATATACCTGGAAAGAAGATGAAGCCAAAAGAGTTCTATTAAGAACCCACACCACTTGTTTATCAGTGCAAACTCTCTCAAAACTAAAAGAAGAAGACCTTCCAGCAAAATATTTTGCAATAGGAAAATGTTTTAGAAACGAAACGGTTGATTGGTCTCACGGCTTTGAATTTAATCAAACAGAAGGTATTGTCATTGATGAAAATGCTAACTTTAGAAATCTAATAGGATATTTAAAAGAATTCGCGAAGAAAATGGGATTTGAAAAAATAAGGTTTAGGCCCCATTATTTTCCATATACAGAACCTAGCCTTGAAGGCGACGTCTGGGATGAAGAAAGAAAACAATGGGTTGAAGTTTTTGCAGCAGGGATTTTCCGCCCAGAAGTAACCGAACCTCTATTCGGAAAACCAGTTCCCGTACTTGCATGGGGGCCAGGTTTCGACAGATTAATAATGAAATTGTTTGAAATTAAAGACATGAGAGAGATGTATAAAAATGATCTAAATCAGCTAAGAAAAGCAAAGACATTAATACAATAAAATGGCAGTAGTAAATTTAAACAAAAAAGAAATAATAAAGATAACTGGAAAAACCAAAGATGAGGAGCTAGATGAAATTCTTAGTCTTTTTGGCACACCAGTAGAAAAAATAACAGAAAGTGAGATAGAAATTGAAGTTGCCCCAAACAGACCGGATATGTTATCTCAACAGGGTCTCCAGAGGGCACTCAAAAGTTACTTAAAAAAAGAAACAGGTTTAAAAAAATACAAAATAAACAGACCTGAAAAAAACTACAGCATTAAAATTGATTCTTCAGTAAAAGACGTCAGACCTTTTACTGTCTGTGCAATTATAAAAAATCTCTTTCTAGATAATGAAAAAATTAAAGAAATAATAGATTTGCAAGAAAAATTGCATTCTACAATAGGAAGAAATAGAAAAAAAGCATCCATAGGAATTTATCCTCTTGAGAAAATAACTCTTCCAATAACTTACAAAGCTGAAAAACCAGAAAAAATAAAATTTATCCCTCTAGACTGCGATAAAGAAATGACCGCCCATGAAATACTAAAAAAACATCCAACAGGAAAAAACTACGCTTCACTTTTGAAAAATCTTAGCCTATTCCCAATATTCATTGATGCAAATTCAGAAGTTCTATCAATGCCCCCAATAATAAACAGTGAAGAAACAGGAAGAGTTGATGAAAAAACAAAAGAAGTCTTTATCGAATGTTCTGGTTCGCATCTGGAGACTTTAAACAAAACATTAAACATCATAGTAACAACTTTAGCGGACATGGGCGGAGAAATATATTCGATGAATCTTCACTATGGAAGCAAACTTTTACAAAGCCCAGATCTAACGCCTGAAAAAATTAAAGTGTCTCTTGAAAACATAAATAAACTTTTAGGCCTAAACTTAAAAGAAAAGGACATCGAAAGACTTCTTCCTCTAATGGGTTATGAATACAAAAATAAAACTGTCTACATCCCCGCTTGGAGAACAGACATACTGCACGAGGTTGACATAATAGAAGATATTGCAATAGCTTATGGCTACAACAATTTAATTCCAGAAGTACTAAAAATATTTACCATGGGAGAAGAATCAGAAGAATCAAAATTTTATTCAAAAATAGCCAGTTTAATCACCGGGCTAGGTATCACTGAAATATCTTCTTATCACTTAATAAAACAAAGAGAAGCAGAAATTTCTAAACTAGAAAAAAAGATTGAAGTAGAAAATTCAAAGACAGAATATAAAATTCTTAGGCCAAATCTCCTAATACCTGCCTTAAGAATTTTATCTGAAAATAAAAATAACGATTACCCTCAAAAAATATTCGAGATAGGAACTGTTTTTTCTAACACCAATGAGGAAGATTCAGAAACGGGAGTTAAGGAGAATGAAAACTTGTTCATTGCAATTTCTCCAGGCAATTTTACAAACATCAAACAAATTCTAAATTATATAACTAACTCTCTAAAAATTAAGCTCGAATTAAAAGAAGAAATAAATAAAAGTCTAATAGAAGGAAGAACTGCAAGCATCAGCTTAAATGGCAAAAATATAGGTTATTTGGGGGAAGTGCATCCGGAAACTCTCCATGTCTGGACGATAAAAATGCCCATTTCTGTTCTAGAAATTTCTTTAGATGAAATATTTCAGTCAATAAAAAAGAGTGACCCATAATCATACAAACATTTAATTACAGAAAAGGAGCTGATATTGCCTGTCTTACTTTCTCAAATCCTCAACTATTATCAAATTATTCTAAGTTGGCCAACGAAAGGGCAGAATTATTAGACAGAGAAAAGGTAAGAAAAAATAAGGAAAGAATAGATTATCTTAGCCGATTTATGGTTCTTCCCGCCGCATCACTTGCTCTAGGAGTAACAGGATTACTTGCCTTGAGTAGCATTTATGCTGCAAATAAAGTGGACAAAAGATACAGAAATTCTAAATTGTAAGGGGCTATTACCACAAACTAATCTACCCGAAATAAGTTCTTTCTCTTCTAAAATCTTCACTTCCTGGATTTTTAATCTTCCCAAAAATCTTCCTAAATTCAGGTTTTAACTCGTGCCATTTATTTGATATCTGCTTTATTAACTCTGCCTCTCCCTTCTCGCTGTAATCAACTTCGCATTGTAAAGAGCTCAAGCTCAATTCAGAAAAATCAGCATAAATCTTTTCCATAATTTTCTTATCTTCAGTACTCATAGCTTTTATAAATGGCAAATACATTCTCGGAATATTCATAGGATTCAACAACATTTCCAAGAAGCCCAAAGAATTTACAATTTTCTCCATCATAACTTTCCTTATGATCCTAAGCAAAGTATCGCTTTCCTTATCTATCTTGTCAATTTCAAAACTTTCGTTAATCTCTTTAAAACTAGGCAGTTTATATTTTCCAGAAATTTTCTCATAATCATTTTTTAAATCTTTTAATTCCATCTTCAACAATAAAATTCAAGGTTTTTATACTTATGGGAAAATTTTTTAAAGTTATAGAGATTTAGGGTAATTGAGTTACTTTTTGTCCCTAAATCTCTTATGGATAATTAGGAAAATCAAGCAACCTAGTGGAGTGCACCCAATGCTGTTAAGTTAAGGAAATTAAAATTAGCACATTTATGATTATTTTATATTCATCCATTAGTTTTCTCTTTAAAAAATAGAATGTAGGATATGCTCTTTATAAAATATAGATTACAGAATCAATTAGGAGAAAGT
>ORJL010563128.1_pt1 | contig 36530 bp, 43 predicted proteins | sample 1779941 | NCBI WGS metagenome assembly ORJL01 (sample SAMEA104232317, study PRJEB22302) | groundwater metagenome | biome: forest; feature: aquifer; material: groundwater | place: USA | collected 2011-08-07 | depth 5.8 m | reverse complement strand
TGCTCTGCTACTTCCGTCGAATCCTCACCTTCCACAATCTCGTGCCGGTAGCCCATTTGAGGCAGATTCGTGTACCCAAGCCAACCGTCCGTTCGGACGATGGTTCCAGGCTCGACGCAATCCATGATGAACGGGACGAGTGTTTCCTGGCTGGCATCACCGATCTCTTGCAGGCGCACCCGACCCGCTCTTGTTCCCCTGCTGGTCGGTATTACCTCAACGGCACCGACGACGATAGCCTTGCCCTCCGCGCCGCGTCCGCGCGTACCTTCCCGCGCGCCACCAACGAAAGACTCGTCTACTTCAACCGCGCCGGAGAGTTGCCCGCGCTCAGGCCGCACCATGGCCGAGCGTAACTTGTGCAGGATTTGGAAGGCCGTTTCGTAGCGGGTTAGCCCGACTTGGCGCTGGAACTGAACGGCGGAGATACCGGGCGTCAGCGTGGTCATTAAATACGCGCCGAGAAACCATTTACAGATCGGCGTCCGGCTCTTTTCCATCACCGTGCCCTGCGTCAAATAAACCCATTCTCCGCACTCATAGCACTTAAAGGCATTGCGGTCCTTGAACCAATGGAACTTGCTTGAGGGGCAGCCGGGGCAATGAAAGCCGTCCGGCCAGCGGGTCTGGATTAGGTATTCGACGCAGGCCTCTTCAGAGCTAAACATCTGTCCGAATTCAAAGAGGTTGCGAGGGAATTGAGGCATGGCTACGGGCCTCCGAAAATAGTCTTGATGGATTCTGCACGTTTTAGGGAGTCGGCAAGAATGCGTTCGCATTCTTTTTGGTCAAGCTCCCTTGGGGCCTTGCGGCGCTCAATCATAATTACGTGCATAGGGAGGGCTACAAAGACAGGCGTGTTTTTGGAGCCATCCGCTATTATCCAGGCAAATAGTCTCGCGGTTTCTTCCATAGAAAATGTATCATCAAATAGTTTGTACGCGAATCTTCCACAAGGGGCGTCGCATCCATAACTACCCAGCGCTTCCATTTGCTGCCCACCTACGAAGTTCCCGGAGTGTGTATTGCCGTAGATGCCCGTGGAATCGGCTATAACTATGTTCACTTTTAAGTTATCTTTCGGATTCGGGCCGAGACTGCCAGAGTTTATAAGGCGCGCGGCACTTTGGCCTACGGATTCGCAGTATGCTTGAGCAGAAATTGAGCCCTTAATTTTAGGCAGTATCTTTCTCGCAGCAGAAACCATTCCGGCAATACCGACGCATATACCCCCATTGACCTTCAGCTTTTCATTTCCTTCAGTTAGTTCTAGTTCGGTTCCAGCCTTCCTAGAATCACAGGCCAGAACGATTCCATCTCGGGCCTGTGCGCAAAGAATCATGGTCATATCCGACTCCTCCGAAAACTGGCATCCCAGTGGAGGAGTGTCGTAAATAGGCCTTGAAACAAAATTACTCAAGCCGCACCCCTCTTTCTAACGCCCGAATTGGGCTTAGATTGAGGGGTAGAATACTGCCGGTAGGGGTCAGGTGTCCAGACAGGATAGGCACGTCAAGATTATCTTCCGTCATCACGTTTAACCTCCCGGCGTTCGATCACCCTTAACTTGAACTCCCAGTAATACTTGCCGAGATAATGGACCAGTTTTAGATCGGTCATCACACAGATCATGCGGCAGGCCCAGTGCGGCATCCAGCACGCACGTCGCGAGATCGCTGGCAGCGGTGGCCGACCCTCCGTCTGGAACCCGGCGATCCTCTGCTCCGCGGGCGCCCGGGATAAGGGCCTGGATGTTCTGTAGTCCCACCACTGCTCGCGGACCCAGCGCTTGCTTCCGTCAACGCCCGAGATATACGGAGCACTATCCTCTAGCCCCGTCCACCGATTGACCCAGACGGCGAACGCGGCGCGGACGGGTATCGAGGTCTCATTCCGCCGAACGCGGCGTATCTCCATGCGCGCCGGTCCAGCGGGGCGGCTCCGGAGCGGCTGGCGAATAAGCACCGTGCCCCTCTCCCAGAGAGCCTTCGCCTCTCGATTCTTGAGGCGTACTTCGTAGCCCATCTTCTTAAACTGCTGCGTTCGAGTCATACCTGGAGCCTCGATCTGAGTGTCAAGGTGTCAAACCTCCCCGCGTTGCTCGTCCACGGTGCCGAGGCTCCAGGTTATTTCAGGTTGTCACCAGCACCAAGCTCGCCACGGGCCACGGGCGATTGTCTCCGAAGAGCGCTTCCTTCCCGCGCTGGAACCGAAGCTCCGGGTTGTTATCGCGAAACCCCACGATAACCAACTCCCGGCCCGTGGACTCGACGTTCCAGTCGTGCGGCCAGTTGGCCACGGCCAGCACGCGCACCTTGTCGCCGACTTTGAACTCTGTTCCAGCCATGTCATTCTCCCTTTGGTTTCTGAGCCTCTACGGCTTCCAGATGCGAAATTCGCTGGCTTATTGCCAGGATGAAGTTCCTGCGAACCGCGTCGATCTTATTACGGTACTCGTTGCGAACCTTCTGCACGGCCTTGCCCTCTTCCTGCACGATCTGGCCGACTTCATCGAGCATGTTCGTCCAGATCGTAGAAACCTGCTCGTCGCCCGAAAATGGAGCGAAGTTGTGAAGGCAGAGGTGGTGCTCGAACGACTTCGGGTAGAGCTGCGCCGTGTTGTAGATGCCCTCATGTTCGGCCATGTTACTCGCCCTCCACCAGCTTGACTGCGTTCCGGATGAACTCGCGCAGCTTGATCGGCTTCGCGGCCTTAAGGTCTCCGTACTTCTCCAGCATGGAATCGCGCAGCACCTCGGCCTGCTCCTCGGCGTTGAGGAGAAGAAAGACCGACTCCGCCCGCTTGGCGATCTGCTCCGCGGGCAGTAGGTCGATGCCGATGGCCAGCTTCTTGACGTTCGTTACGCGATCGTCTCCAGGGGCGCTTTTGGTTGTCACCGCGGCCGGGGCGGCGGCCTTCGTATTGAGGGGCCGTGTGCCTTTCGCCGCTGGCGGGGTCTTTGGCGCTGCGGGTGCAGGTGCAGGTTCGGCCGGCGCGTCTTCCTCGACCACCACGCCGCCTTCGGCCTCCATAGCTGCTGCCGCAGCCGCCAACTCCTCGGCGGTCGGCTCGGCTTCCTGGGAGACCTCTGCCGGCGGTTCCTGCGGCGTCTGTGACTCTGCCTGAGCTGGAGTGGCTTGAACGACGGCCTTCGCCTCGCGCGCTTTCTGGACGCGCGCCTTGGCCTTGGAGGCGGTGGTGTCGGCTGGCGCGTCGCCGACCGATACGGTGACGGCCTTGGCGTCGATGGTCGTGGTCTCGACCTCCTCGGCGTCCTCCTCCCCCTCGTCGAAGGAGATCGCGCGGTTGAGTTTTTCCGTGTACTCCGACTGCGTGGCCTGGCACAACTTCGCGCCGCGGCGGATGGAGGTCTTCTTCCACATCTCCGCTTCGTCCGTGACCCAGCCGCCGAAGTATTTCTCGGGGCCGCCATTGCGCGCGATGATCTTGCGCTTTATCTCCGCCATCTCCGAGGCCAGGATCGGCGGATCGTAGTGGACCGTTCCGTCCGCGAGCACGAACTTACTCCACACGGCGACCTTCTTGTCGTGCTGACGAGTGAGGAGCGGCTTGTGGTGGATCATGTCGGCGCGGCCGTAGTCCACATCCACGACATCTCCGTCGAAGACGATGTACGCGCCGGCGTCCTTGATGACGCCTGTCCTGCGCGCGGCGGCGATCAGGCCCTTGTACATCGGGCAGAACTTGGCCTCGAACTGATTGATTCTCTTGTTCCAGAACGGGATCAGCGCCGCCTCCTGTAGCGGAGAGCATGGTTCGAGGCCGACCGCGCAGGCGTCCTTGAGCGCCTGGTAGATGGACACGGGCGTACATTTCAACAGCTTTGAGTCGGTGGACGCTTTGTGGATCACGAGGCCGAAGAGGCGTTTCATGTCCCAGGAGGGCGGCGCGAGCTTGGTGAGTTCTTGCACCCGGTTCGGGATTTCCAGAAACGAGCGAAGATCGTGGAAGGGCTTCGTGACTTCAAGAGCCGTGGTCGTTTTCTGCTGCTGCGTCATTTGTTCTCCTAGTCTCTGAGTTCTTCGGAAAGTTTAATCGGATTACCAGTCGTGATGAGGCCGCGCGTGCGGAGGCGTGAAAGGTAGGTTGAGAAGCTTCCGGAACTGGCCGCGAGATTAGACGCTTCGGCGAGGTGATCGCGAGACAGGCCAGAATGATGCTGAAGAAGCGTCTTGAGAATTCGACCCTCTCCGTTGTTTTCGCCCACCTCATTCAGCCAGTATCCGAAGAGGTTGTCACCCATCGGCAGCGGGTCGTAGTCGCCGACCTCCTTCTGGCCTTCCGGCGTCAGGATGAAGTAGCCGTTGGTCTTGAGCCCATTCTCGATCCATCTAGCACTGCGCGCGCGCGAGAGGTAGGTGCTGAACGAGCCCGAGTTCGGGGACAGGCCGGCGAAGATGGCCAACTGCGCGCGGGTGCAGCCTTGGTTGTGCTGGGCCAGCGCGATGAGGATGCGGCGGAGGCCGCTGGTGGGCGACGACGCTTGTTTCTCGACGACGTACAAGGGTTGGCCAAGGGGGCGAAGGATCTCTCCTGGATTTGATGGTTTTGCGGGGTAATCATCGGAGAATCCAATGCCACGAGGCTTCCCTTCTAAGATCAATAAGATTCGGTCGATTTCAGCAATCACCTTCTTCTTTAGGTCTTGGCAGAGAACGAGGCTCTTCTCGATGCCTCCAGACATGAATCGGATCTTCTCTGCCTGCGCGTGTTCCACCTTGTAACGCAGAGACTTTTCTAATTCAGCGATCTTCGTGCGAAGCTTGCGCGGGTCGTCGTCCTCAGCGGCCTTGATCGTCGCGCCCAGAGCCTCGCGCAACTTCTCGATGTCCACCTTGGCAAGGTGCTTTGGCTCGACGCGCTTCTCGCCGACCTTGGGCGTGGCGCTGCTATCAAAGGTTGATCGCGCGCGCACATGCACGCGCTTGAAGCAGTCGAGCAGCCCGGGCGACCAGAACCAGGCCTCCCCGCGCTCAAGACCCGCCAGCGAGTCCATGAACTCTTTTCCAACGCCCTTAATATCATGTGCCTCCACCCACGCCTCCACCGCCTTGCGGTCCTGTGGAGAGTTGATCTGGAGACAGGCCAGTACCTCGACCTGGGAGAGTACGTCCTTATTGATGACCTGCGGGCGCTGCGAGATCAGCGTGACGCCGACGCCGCGGGACCGGCCGCGACGCACCAGCGTATCGACTGCGCCAAACATGCGCTCGTCGCCAGCGAATAGTCTCTGCGGCGCGAAACAGTCGGCCTCCTCGATCACAAGGTGGAGCGGCGTCTTGTGCTTATCCTCGCCCTTGCGCCGATAGATGCGCTCAAGAAGGTCGGCCACGAAGCGCCGCTGCGCAGATTTGCTAAAGAGGCTCGTATCGAGCACGCAGGAAATCTGGTGCTCAACCAGGAAGTCGGCGACGACGGCCCCAGATGATTCGTTGAGGGGTAAGTCGGCGTGCTCTCCACCCAGGACCGTGATCGGGAATCCTGCGCCCCGGCCGTCACAGTCAGACTTAAGGCCCCACCAAACTCCAACCGGGTCCATGATGACCACCTGGACCTTCTTCTTCAACATCTCCTCAACCAGCACACAGGCGGCATTCGTCTTGCCGCTTCCGCGCCGGCCGATAAGGGCGAAGGTCTCGGTCGCCGCCTCGACGGGCAGCTTAAGATTTTTACCGATGTCGAGCATTACTTGACTCTCCCGTCTTCCGTGCGTACCCACATATTGTGGCAGTGGATCAGATAGGAGCTTAGACTCAGATTTAGTTTTTCCGACTCCTTGCGCATCGCCTCCCGCATGTCGTCGTCCACACGCACGACGCATTGATGCCTGGAGGCCCTGATCTTCTTTGTGTATTTCTTATGGTCCATGCCTATCTCCTACCATGATTGCAGTATGCTTGCAAGCCAAAAGCCGTCTTATTTCACAATCTTGACGATGTAGTAGCGGAACCCATCGTCCGATATGCCGAGGACGCGGTTGAAGAAGCCCTTACGGGCCACGATGACGCCGTGCGTCTCAAGGAAGTTCGTCGCCTGTGTCTCGGCGATAAGCCCCTCCTTGTTCATGGCTATGACAACTTCACCGAGGACTTCATTCGCCTGCTTCGCCAGATCCGCTTCGGTCATTGTGTAGACGTTCATCAAGTTTCCTTTCCCGCCCCATGAAGTTTCAACGCCTTCTGCAAGCCTTCGTGCTTCTCGGGATCGTGTACCCACTCCACGTCGTACCCGGCCAGGCGGAGCCGCTGTTCGGCGCGGCGGATGTCGTTCTCGCAGAACTTCCGACTGGTGGACGCCACTTCGTCGGTGCAGGCGCCGCCCTCCGTGATACAGCGTGTCAAGCAGCGGCCTCCGTATAGAAAGTGGACGTAGATGTAGACCTTCATTCGCCCAGTACCTTCCCAGCCGCTATAAGATTCTTAATCCGCTCCTGGTCCTGCTGAATCCGTGCGACTTCTTCATTGCCAAGCACCCGGTGGTCCTGCTCGTGCTTGGCGACCGCCGCTTTGAGGTCGTAAATCTCGCGCGCCAGGGCCTCAGCGGCGTCCTGGTACTCAAGCATGTGCTGAATGCGTCGGTACTCGTCTTCGCGGGTCATGCTTTCTCCACTCCTATGCCGCAACCACACGGACATTCGCCAGGATAGGTCACAACCACGCACTTTCCGCTTGTATCAATCTTCACCAGCTTAACAAAATCCAGAGGAAGCATGGTCGTATCCGTAAGCTTCACCCGTTTCACCCACGCCGGCGACTTATCCTTCTGTCCTCTGCGTGCTAAGTGGGTAGCCCGGCGCTCCGCCTCCGTCATGCCTTCTCCTTGAGCCCGAAGTTGAAGCGGCGCGTGCCTTCCTTGATCGTGGTGTACTTCGAGATGATTTCGGACGCTTCGCTGATCTGGTGGCCGGTGAGCTTCAGGGACGACAGGATCTCGCGTGTCGCCATCTGCCAATCTACCTCGGAACCGTCGCGCGACTTCTTCCAGGTGATCTTGCCTGCGTCACCGAAGTCGAAGCCGGTCGCGTCACCGATCAGGAACTTGAAGTACGCCTCGAAGTCCTCCTTGGACTTCACCAGTTCAGCGGCCCGGTCGCGGACAATTCTGTACGCTTCAACCTGCTTCCGCAGTTCCGCGGTGGGCTCCAGGAGTTCAGCCGTCTCGCTCGGGTGCCGGGCCTTAAGGTACTCGCGGGCTAAGTTGTTCGAGGTGGGCGCGGGCTCAATGCCGGCCTTGATGTGATTGACCCAGAAGGCGCCGCACTCCTCGACCAACATCTCGATGAACTCTTTGTCAGGCTCGATGATGTAGCGCCGGGTTTCAACCTCGTCCTCGCCCCCGCGCTCCGCGGGAAGCATCGCCGCCAGATACCAGACATCCCAGCCGGTGAGGCGCAGGTAGTGCTGCGCCTGCGAAAAGTATTCCAGCGGCACTTCGTCGCTGTCCTCCTTGCCCCACTTGGCTATGGCGCGGGGGGATTGAGGCATCTTACAGTCGAGGCCGGCACGCACCCCGCGGAGGTGGTAATCGGTCGTGCCGATCAGCCAGTCGATTTTTGGATCGCGCAGAAAGCAGCCCTTGTCGAGTTCGACCTTGTACTTCTCGGCGAATTCTTTCGCAATCACGGGCTCCATGATCCTTCCAACACGCATGGCTGGATTGTCGAGCGGCTTGGCGACCAAGCCCATTTTTTCTTGAAAAACCGTGAAGGCGTCTCCCCAGGTGGAGACGCCGATGACCTTGGCGGAGTCGGTTCCGCCCAGGCCAGAGCGCCTCTGTTCGAGCCATGCGGCCCGGTCGGTGTCGTTGCTCATTATTCCCTTTTCGTTTCGCTCTGGTCGGCGACCTTCTCACCACTACGCAGGTGACGCGGTACTGCATTTCTAAACCGCGCCGCGGGTCCAGGCGGTAAGGTCGAAGGTCTTCTGGTAGCGGTTGGCGGCGATCTCTCCAGCACGGCAGATTTCGGCGCACAGTCGCTTGTGTCGAATGTCTCCGCACTTGCGCGGATCGGTTTCGTAGTGGTAATGGCCGATCAGCCAGGCGCGAACGACGAAGGCCCTCTTGCGATCATCCATCATGTCGTCCGGGTTGCCCTCCCAGAACGCCGCTATGGCGTACCCGAACTCTTTTCCGCAATACTTTTCGACCTCGACGAGGTACGCCTGCACATCACCGTCCGTCCAGTCCGGCAGCAGGATTACAGGCGCGGCGGCTGGCGCAACAGGGGTAACAGCCCTATCGCTCGAATCATTCTGCTGCGTGTCAGATACACTCGCAGCCGCCGCACCAGATGCCGCAGGCTGCGGGGCCGGGTCATGGCGCGCTTCGGGAGTCGCACTCGCCGGCCCCGCAGCAGGAAGGCTGACTTCGAGAAGGATGGGCACATACTTGACGGTTAGAACTGCGTTGTTCTTGAGAATGAGGCCACAGAGGAACCATTCGTTGCGCTCCGGCGTGCGCTCTTCTCCCGTCTCGACAAAGTATTTGCCGGCGCACTCATAGATGCGGCAGAGGAGATCTTGCTCGCGCCACCTACCATCGCCCAGGCGCTCACCATTCGCTTCATGTGCTAGGAGTAGTTCGGACTGATGCGTTACCAGGTTGAACTTTGCGCTGGACCGGGCGACCTTTCCGCCGCGCGTTAAATACTTCGCGCCCAGTTCCATCCTGAAGCCGTCCACGAGACGCTTGGCCGTCGCGAGGCTACAGCCGATCAGTTCGCGGATGCGGACGATGTTCTTGACTCTGCGGGTGGATTCCGCGATGTCTATTTTAACGGCGACATCAACCGCGTCTTCGCCCAGCAGAACGGGGCTGGCGGCCTTGATCTCTAGGGGCGTGGCAGGGCGGCAATCGTCTGCGTGGCGGGCGAAGCCGTTGCTAAACAGGATAACTTGCCGATGGTGCGCATCACCAAGGCTAGAGACTAAGAACGTCCTTTTGGTGTCGAGCGTGTGAACCCAATCGCCGACCATGGGATGCCAGAATTCACGCCAGTGTTCGTCGGCGTACTTGAGGCATTCCGCATAATTCGGCATAGAGTGCGCCGGAGTCTTCTCCGTCTCGTGCCTCCAGGCTACGAAGTGCGGGCACGGCGAATTGACCTTGTGGTTCCCATACACATTCCCGCACCCAGCCGGACAAGGCTTTTCGCTCATGGCTTATTCTCCGCAGTCGGAATCGAATAGTCTTTCTTACTCCACGCGCCTTCGCCGGGAACGAGCAGCGCGGTCTGGTGCTCTTTGGTCTCCAGCAGGATTTTCAGGTTGATCTCATCGGTCGTCTCGAACAGGCCGTCCAGCATCGAGCAGGGGATGTACACCACGCACTCCGGCCGGAGCCTGTTGAGCGCGCGGGTGAGTTCGAGGGCGGTGCACTTCATGCTATCTCCAGCTCTTGGTAGTGTCCTGCTTGGACATTCTTGTTTCAACCAGCCGCTTTACAAGCCGTGCTGTCCACAAGCGTTAGTTCCCCGATACCCCCGGGTACAAGGTTTCGCGCGGCGTTCCAGTCCCTATCGGACTCGTGCCCGCACCGGCCGCAATGAAAGACGCGCTCAGCGAGCGGCAAAGATTCTTTCACGTGACCACACTTTGAACACTTCTTGGATGATGGGTAGAATCGGTCGAAAACAACCAGCTTTGCACCGTATATCTTCGACTTGTACTCAAGCTGGCGGCGGAACTCGCCGAAGCCTATATCGCTGATGGCCCTCGCCAGCCTGCGATTCCCCATCATCCCCCTCACATTTAAGTCTTCGATTCCTACCGCTCGGTTCTCGCGGCACAACCGTGTCGTCAATTTATGTAGCCAGTCCTTGCGAATGTTGGCCACCTTCGCGTGCGTGCGCGCGAGTCTTTCAACCGCCTTCCGCCTGTTCTTTGATCCCTTAACTTTTCGAGACACGCGCCTACCCTGATGCCTCAACTGCGCAAGTCGAGCCATCAGAGGCTTGGGGCCTTCACACTTCTCTCCGGTAGATAATGTAGCAGCCGTCGTCACGCCAAGGTCGATCCCAGTGACAAAGTGCCGTTGGCGCTCCTTCCTAAGTTCTCCGACATCTACCTGAATGGAGATGAACCATCGTTGCGCCTGCCTGGAGACAACTGCGCCCATGATCTTCCCGGAGAAGCGCAATGGCTCTAGCATCCGAATCTTGCCGATGCGTGGAAGACGCACATACTTTCCATCCGCGTAGAGCGTAAACACGTCATTAGCAACGTAAAAGGATTCCCTTCGGCCCTTCTTGTGAAACACGGGCTTCTTCGTCTGCTTTGGATTCTTAAAGAAGGCGTTGTACGCTTTCTGAATACGACGGAACGCCTCGGAGCGGGCGTCCCTGTGCAACTCCGTCATCCATGGGAAGGCATAGCGGTACTGCGCATTGAACTCTGCCCTGATCTTCGCGCCGTTGGGCTTTTCTCCTGCCACGTGGCCGCGCTCCCACTCCGCAACCGCGAGATTCCATACGAAACGGTCGCACCCCGAAGCCCGCGCAAAGTATTCGCGTTGCTTTTTATTGGGTCGCAAAGCTATCTTGTGTGCCAGAATCATGCTTGCCTCAAGTTAGGACACTACCTGAATGTTCGGCGCATGGCTAGTCCTCGTCCTCTTCGAGTTCGTCCTCGTCGTCTTCCTCATTCTTGTCGAGGTCTTCGTCTTCTTCATCCTCGCCTTCGACCTCCGAGTCGCTGACGCCAAGCTCGTTCTTGAGGTCGTCGATCAGGTCGTCCACGCGGTCGCGCAGCTTCTCGGCCTCGACCAGATCGTCCTTGGTCGGCTCCTCCGGAAGTTCCAGGGCCACCACGACTTCTCCGAAGTCATCAACACCTATATAACATTCAAAATCGTCCATGATGAGCCTCAAATCACGAATTCCGAGCGCTATCTCCGCGCCCTTGATAGACTTACCAGACTTCTTGCGCGTCTTGCCTTTTTGGACCTTGTGACCCATGGAATCTCCCCTGTTGGTTGGTGAAAAACACTGCCCTTGTCCCGATGGACCGGCCTGTGAGAGCCGGAGATGTTCACCGTTGTCCGGAGAAAATCTCAGACCAGGAGCAAGGGCAGTTTCTTGTTGTCCTCGTTTCTCACAGTTCGTCCGACCTTGGGAACATACGCCACAGATCGGCGGCGTCAACGGTAAAAATACAGTAAAAGTTATCCACATGTGCGCACAGTGTGAATGCACAAAGCAGGTTCACGCGCTAATATTAGCAGCCGTTAAGCTGTGATTTTGGAACTTTTTATTACTTACGCTGTAATGCTTTACAGCTTCACTCATAGGCTAATAACGTCATTACTTGTAATTTGACTATCACTTATGACAGCTTCACGGCAACTGTTCGCCTTATAAAGAAACAGCCGTGAAGCTGGTTCTTTATAAGGCAAGGCTGAACAGATGTTCAAAAAACACCGTTAAACTACAAGTGTTGTACAGCTAAGGAGTTGTGGTAGCTTAACGGGCGTCCGTGAAGCTGTTAAGCTACCGTGAACCTACGTTGTGTGGATTTCTGTATCGGGTTCATCATGTGCATCAGGGAAAAGTTCGGCTTCGCCAACCCAATAAACGAGGGTTCCGTGCTTGGCTTTGTCCTGGTGAACGAATCCGGAGATGAACGCACTTTGTAGCATGTCGCGGACGTTGTTGACCCCGAGACTATGGCCGGCAAGCTTCGCAGAGCTGTAGACCTGCTTGACGGTGCGCTTCTCGTTGGTGACAAACTTCTCGACCAGTTCCTGGGCACCGATCGGCGCGACCGGAGGAGTGGCGTCGGACTTCTTTTTCTTTCCATTGAGGCCGGCCAGCTTCGCCGGGTCGAGATCCGCGGCCTCAACCCAGAGTGGGTACTGGTAGCGCAGGCATCTTGGCCTCGGCTGCGGAAATGTTCGAGGAACGGCCTCGGCGACGACGACATCATCCTCCTCGTGGGGCCGCAGGATCATGTGGGTGTCCGTCGCACGGCCAAAGGCCCCAGCGCCAGAACCCACGTCGGTCAGCGCCTTCGAGCTTTGGTTTCCCTTGCTCGCGTGATGGACCAGAACCATTCCTGCATTTAATTTTAAGATCGCCTTGTCGAGCTTATTGTAGAGCACGGCCATCGTGCCGTTGTCATTTTCGTCGGTCTTTTCTGGATACGTGCGATAGAGCGCGTCGATAACGACGAGGCTTACGGGGTACTTAAAATTAGTGATGTCCTGGCAGATTAAATCAATATCCCGCAGGCAGCCGCGCATGACGAGGTAGTGTATGTTATCCCCAAAAACATCCAACTCAAACTGCCGCTCTTCGACAATCTTCTTTCCGCGTTGGGAGATTGTTTCGGGATGCAGTTCGTTGTCCAGCACCAGGACGGCCCCCTGCTTAACTGGAAACCCAAGCCACGGATTCCCGGAGGCGACCGATATAGCCAAGTCCATAATCAACCACGTTTTACCACGCTTTGCCGCGCTGATAACATTCATAATCTCACCGCGTCGAAGCAGCCCGTCGATCAGGGGATCGCGGTAGTCGGGGTACTGCTTTATCAACTCACGCAGCGTCCACGACTGCGGCGGCTTATAGGGCTCCGCCTTGTCCGCCGCCGCGCCAACAACCTTTCCAAAGCGCTCGGCCCCGATCAAATCAACAAGAGAGTCATTGTCGATTTTACCCAGTAAATGTCCAAGTATTTCGCGGTCCTTGTCGTCAAGCCCCATGGATTTTCTCCATGGCTAGTTGTACATACTCCTCGACGCGGCCCAGCGTGATCGCCTTTAACTTCCGAACATGCGGATAGAGCGCGTGCAGGGCCTTGTCGCGAAAGTCGCGCCCCGCGTTCACGACGGTTCCGTTTTCGAGTTCTTTATCTAAATCCTTGTCGTAAATCACCGTCACGTTTAACCCGGAAAAGCGCACCACCATTTCCTGCGTCCAGTTGAACGACTCGCCTCCTGACCATGTTGTCGTCGGAAGGCCAGCGCCTATGGCGGCGTAAGCCTTCAGGCCCCCTCCGCACAGAAATAAATCATCCGACAACCGCAGCTTTGGACGCCAGTATTCGGGTGTTGGCGTGAAGTCGAAATAGGCCTGCCGAGGCTGCTCTTTTGGCTCCCTACCAAATGGAGCCCAGCCGCTTTTATTGCCCTTTTTTGGAGCCTCTTTATGCGTTCGCACCGCCACGACCAGGCCGTCCGGACCAGGAATAGGCATGGACCAGAAGTTGAGCACGGGATACCTGTGAATTCGGAATGTATGTTCACACATGAACCCGAGGTTAAACTCCTGCGCCACGGACGGCGTTATCCCGCGCCCCCAGGTCTTATTGATCGCCTCGTAATTAGAGAGAAAATTCTCATTGGCTAATCGAACAAACGTATCCACCTCGTCGTGGTCCACGACGGGAATCTTCACTTCCTTAAACACTTTCGGAGTAACCCTGGACGGCGCAGGGCGCAGCGATCCGCGCATGAGTTCCGCGACAATAGTGGACCGTGGAACGCCGCGCCTTCGCGCCATGGCCTCGATAACGGTTCCCGTTCCGCAGCCAGCGCGGCAGTTCCAGACATATTCCCCCGACTCCCTGCCGACGAATATAGTCATGGACGGCGTTGAGTTTCCGCCCTCATGGAACGGACACGGATAGTTACGATTCATCCCCCTGAATTCAATGCCCAATTCAAGGGTGAATAGCTCGAAGTTTCTTTTTGCCTCGTCAACCGGACTCACTATTCACCCAGGTCTTCGTATTCGCACATGTTGGCGTTGCGCTCAATCTCCGAAACTGAAATACAATCCAAAAAGTAGTCGTAAATTTCCATCTTGAAGTGAAGCACGACCACCACGCCCTCGGCATGTGGCGCCCCGGGGCGCTTAAACATCCTACAGGGCAGGAACGCAATCCTGCCCTGTAGGCTCATATTCTCAATATCGGGGACAATTACCGGAAGAATATACACAATCCCATCACACAGAATCATTCCCGGACACTTAAGCCGTAGGAATGCGTTGACGGATTCGATCTTATGCCTAAACGACAGGTGCAACCCCGGAGATGTGTCCACGACCATCGGGCCTGAGCTATTCCATGGAGTGAGGGCCTTGTCAAAGCCCGAGTCGTGGAGGATGAAGAATTTATAAAGCGGATCAATCACCCCCTTCGCGCTATATACGGAGTGGCATTCCGCGCAAACAGATTGCAGATCCTCTAGCGGCTCATTCCCAAACCTTTCATAGGTCAAATGATGCACGGCGTACATAGAAAAGCGCCCGCAGCGCTCGCATGTGCCGTTGCATCGTTCTCGAACCCTCTCGCGGTTTTCCATCCACTCCGGACTTGCAAAGTACCGATCACGCTCCGCCTTAGAAGGCATAGGCTCTCCGACGATAAGCCTAGCGCGCCCCGGTGTTCAGCTTACCGGAGGCCGGGAAGTGAGGATTTCTCCTCGCCGGGGCGCGCTAAGTTGTTGATGAAACTGGCAATGGTCCTCCGCAAGCTGAACAGAGGAATCAATACCCCGCATTTTCACTTCGTCAATTACTTCTTCCGATATTTCGCAATTTGCGCGAATCTTTTTATCTTGGCGTCCATGAATGCCGATGCTTCGGAGTACGTGGCCTTCTCGGGATTGGGATATTTCTGCGACTTTAGGAATTTAATCTGCTTGGGAGACGCCAGGTTGTTCTTGCTGCGGCCGATAACGGCGTCCAGGAGTTCCGAGGCGTGACCCTTGTTGCGGACGGAGTGCGGGTCGAAACCGAAGTTGGCCAGCGCGGAGAGCTGCTTCTCGGTCGGGGCGTCCTTGCCCCAGGGCATCTCGCTCTGCGCCAGCTTATCGGAGAGCTTTTCGTGCTTAATGGTCAGCGCGAACTCAATCGCGTCCATCATGCGCGCGCCCTTGTGTTTATGCGCCTCCAACTCTTTGCGTAAGTTACCCTCGCGCTGCACAAGAACGAGATCGAGCGCGCGCTGCGCAAGACTATCGAGGTCCTGCGGCTTGCCTTCTTTTTCGGCGAGCTTCGTCATCACTTCGATATGATCCGCCGCCGCGGCGACTAGGCTCGACGGGCGAACGATATTGTGCTTCTCGTGCAGCCAGATCATGTCGAGGATCAGCGCGTCGGGCTTGAGGCTCGCGGCGATGGCCTTCTTCCGTTCTTCCGGAGTCTCGAACGGGGCGATCACGCCTGGAAGCGTGCGCGTGATCCTGCCGATGGCCTGTGAGTAGAAAACGAAGCTCTTGGTCGGGCGGAGAACAAGCACGCAGTCGGCTTGCGGAATATCCACGCCCACCGACAATAGCTGCGCGTTCGACAACACGTTCAACTGCCCGCGGCGAAGCTTGTCTTGTAATTCGGCGCGGTCCTCGGAATTGCCGTCCACATGCGCCGCGTCAAGCCCGACCTCCTGGCAGCACTTTACGAATTCGCGCGAGGTGTCGATCAGCGGCAGGAAGGCAATCGTCCTGCGCTGCGGCGCGTACTGCTTGATGGCATACGCAGCCTCCTTGAGATACGGGCGAATGGCGCGATCGAGTTGAATCTCGTCCAAATCGCCGTCCGTTACCTTCACGCCCGCCAGATCGACGGAGATCGGCACGGTCTGCGTTTGCAGTTTGACCAAGTATCCGTCACTGATCGCCTGCACCAGACCGTACTCATGCGCGATGGATTTATAGTACGCCCCCATCTCGCGGAGATCGGACCTGGCGGGAGTGGCCGTGATGCCCACGACCTTCGCGTGCTTATCGAAGTATCGCAGCACCGACTGCCAGCCTGGGCTCAGAGAAAGATGCGCTTCGTCGCAGACGATTAGCCCGAAGTAGTCCGCGGGAAAGCGCTCCTTGCGTCTTATCATCGTTTGGATACTGCCGACGACGATGGCCGGCGCTTCGGACCCAAAGAGATCGGGCTCGCCGACATCCGCGCGATGCTCCGCCTTCTCCAGCGCGGCCTCGACTCCAGCCCACTTACGGACGTGGCCGCGAAGCTGGTTGGTCAACTCCTCGGTATGTGCCAGAAGCAGCGAGCGCATGGGCAACACTCTGCGCGCGAGTTCCGCCGCGACGGCGCCCTTACCCGTTCCCGTGGCGGAGACGATGATGGTCGGCGTAAGCTCATCGGCACACTTCTCAAACGTCTTCTCGACCTGGTTGAGCTGGTACGGGCGCAGTTGCATGGGTGCTCCTTAAGCCGTCGCGGGGATCTTAGAAGACGGCACCGGGAGGCGCCGCCCGCTCTTGCGAGCATCCCCGCGACAGCAGTTTTCTTGTGACAACGCCAGCGGTTCTAAGGCCGCTGTAAAGCCCTGCGCGACGGCCGCGAGCAACGGATGAGCCTCGGCGGAGGGTGCTAACTTGCCGAGTCCACTTTTACCGTCGCGCAGGGGATTTCAATTACGCCTGCCGCAACTCGGGGAATTTAATAATCTTTCCGCCAAGCGCAACCGGAATCTGGAACCAGTCGAAGGTGGTCGGCGTGGTGGAGGCGAGATCCTTCGCGGGAAGCCCTCTCCACAGCCGATGCTCGATCAGCCACGACCTCTTCCACACATCGGTCGTAATCGGCGACCACACGCCCTTCTCGCCCAGGGGATCGGGCATCTTCATGGTGTGCCGCGCGCGCACAATCCACGGCTCGCCCAGGATGATCGCCGCGTCCATTTCCTTACGCACCTGCGAGCGCCTCGGTCGGTGGACGTACTCGCGCTCGTCGCAGAAGTCCTGGATCAGCGCGAGGATGAAGGCCGTGCGCGTGAAGATCATGTCGTTCTTGGGCCGCTCGCAGTACGGCCACTGATTGCACTGGAACTGCTGCACGAGCGGCTGCCAGCCCTCCTCGCTCATCAGCATGAGGTAGTAGAACATCAGGAACACGTCCTTGCGGATATGCAGCGGCGCGTCCGGGTCCTCCGCGCGCACGACCTCCAGCGCGCCCTTCATTCGATTGAATGGGATGCGCGAGACATCCATGCTGTACTTGGCCTCGGCCTGCTTCATCGAAAAAGCAAAGTCGGCATCGAGACTATCCAGCGAAAGCCGCGTCTCGGGCCGCGCCCCGAACTCGCGGATGGCGTCCTTCGTGAAGCCCAGGACAACCATGTCGTGAATAAAACGCTGATCCACGATAGGCTTTGAGAGATCGGCGTCCACAATGTTAAAAATATGCGACAGCTTCGCGCGATCGGCGACGGTCAGGCCGGCGTAGCCCTTCTCCGCGTACATGCGCAGCCACGCCTTTCCGTGGGACATCTTGAAATCTTGCAGGGGCGGGCAGGTGTCAAGAGTCGAGGCGTAAGGCTTTGTGGTCTTTTTGGTCTTGACAGAGAGGCGCGTAGGCGGTACTTGTTCGTTGTTCACGAGCAGCGACCATACACGAGCGCAACCGAAAATCAAGGTAGTGTCCTAACTTGAGGCAAGCATGATTCTGGCACACAAGATAGCTTTAGACCCTACCTGTAAGCAGCGGCGCTATTTTGCCCAAGCTTCTGGGTGTGACCGTTTCGTTTGGAACCTTGCTCTGGAGCAGTGGAACGCCGAGTATGCTGCTGGCGGCAAGCCCAAGGGCTCCGAACTGAAAAAGCGCTTCAACGCCACAAAGTACCAGCAGTATCCATGGATGCAGAAAGTTCATCGCGACGCGCACGCCGAGCCATTCGCACGGCTTCAGAAGGCTTGGGCTACGCACTTCAAGAACCCGAAGCAAAGTCACAGGCCGGTTTTTCATAGGAAAGGACGGCACGATTCGTTTTACGTGGCAAACGACAAATTTTCTATTGACGACCACGTGGTTAGGCTGCCGGTTGTTGGGCGCGTCCGCGTCCGCGAAGCCTTGCGGCTCCACGGTAAGATCATGGGTGCCAGGGTAAGCCGTCAGGCGCAGCGCTGGTTTATTTCGATTCAAGTGGAAGTCGGCGACGTGAAACGGGAGCGAACCGGCTCCGGTACTTGCGGCGTGGACCTCGGCATCAAGAGCGCCGCGACGACTGCGTACCAAGACGGCTCGGTCGAAAAGATCGAAGCGCCGAAGCCCTTGGCTGCGGCGCTAAGTAAGATGCGGCGGATGCAACGTAGTGTCAGCCGTCGAAAGAAAGGCGGTGAAAACCGCAGAAAGCTCGTTGCCAAAGTGGCGCGCGTCCACGCGAGGATTGCGAGCATTCGCGCCGACTTCTGGAACAAGCTTACAACTCGGCTCTGCCGCGAGAACCAAGCGGTGGGGATCGAGACGTTGAACGTGCGTGGGATGGTTAAGAACCGGCGATTGTCTCGCGCATTGGTGGATGTTGGATTGGGCATGTTTAAGCCACGAATGCAGTACAAGGCTGCGCTGTATGGAACGCGACTTATCGCAGCCGATCCGTGGTTCCCGTCGTCGAAGACGTGCAGCCGGTGTGGCGCAGTGAAAGAAACTTTGTTGCTCTCCGAGCGCGTCTTTCGTTGCGGCCAGTGTGGTGTCGTTAAGGACCGCGACGAGAATGCCGCCGCGAACCTTTGCGCCATTGCCAAACAGCTTTTACCCACGGCTTGTGGGGAATCTACGCCTGCGGAGAGGCCAGCGGCTCTAAGCAACCTCGTCGAAGCAGGAACTAGCCCGTGTGCACTTTTGCACACACTTTAGAAAGCAGCTGTAGATGACCGCGGCCCAATCACCTGCGCCCGAAGAAGTTGAAGACAATCACGACCCCGTTGTGGACGAAGAATACATCCCGCCGCCTCCGGCTCCATTGCCCCTCCGACCGGCTCCGCAGCCCAGTATGGCGCAGACGCCCCTGAAGATCACGGAGACGGTTCTCCCCGGCCAGCAGTCGCGCCTGATGACGCAAGGACGCCCGCTTCCAGGCGCCGTGCCGCATCCTTCCAAGGCCGCGAGCGAGTTCCTGGCTGGAATCCTTAACAGCCCCGAGCAGCGCAAGCGCACGGCCGCGTGGCAGATTCAGGTCCGCCGCCTCGGCCCCGCCGTTTATCGCGGACGGCGCCTCAACACGACCGACCATCTCGGCGACGGCTTCTGCCTCATGTCCACGAAAGACCTGCAAGAGGAGATCCGCAACTCGTTCGGCGGCGGAAAGTATCGAGCCGAGGTGCGGGACGAGGGCGGCGGCTGGCAGACCTCCTGGGACTTCGGCATCGACACGGCGGGCTATCCACCCGTCATCGTGGGCGGCTCTCAGCCTCTTGACGAGCACTCGAACGGGGACGTGATGACGCCCGAGCAGCGCGAGCTGCACGCGGTGAAGGTCGAAGAGGCGAAGAGTAAGGCGAAGCGGGATACCGAGCGCGAAGAAATGCGACTCCAGCGCGAGCGCGAGGAGTACGAAGAGGAGAAGCGCAAGCGCGCCGAGGCGCGCGACGCTTCTCCGGCGCTCAAGGCCATCCAGGACCAGATCGCCGAGGGCAACCGGCGCTTCGAGAAGCTGTTCGAGATGCAGATGCAGCAACACCGCGAACTTCTGACGGCGCTCACGGCCAAGAAAGACGACGGCGGCGGTTTCGCCGCCGTGATGCCACTGCTGATCGAAAGCATCAAGGGCGGCCGCGCGGAACAAATCGAGATCACGAAGTCCAACAACGAAGCGGCGAAGGAGAATGCGAAGCTGGCCGCCGAGGCGATGAAGTCCAGCGCCGAGTCGCAGTTGAAGTCCATGGAGAACTCGCGCAACTCCGACAAGGAGTGGATGCAGCTCCTCCTCAAGGACGCCAAGCCCAAGGATTCCATCGGCGACGTGATGAAGGCCATGCAGCTTGTCGAGTCCATCCGCGACCGCTTCGGGCCGGAGGAGATGATCCCGCAGGAAGGCGAGTCGGTTCTCGGGACGCTGGCCAAGCACCTGCTTCCGGTTCTCGCCGGATTCGCGACGCGCGCGGGTACGCCTGGCGCGGCCGCAGCCGGCGCGGCGATCGGACTGCCGCCTGGACAGGCCCCGAACGCGGGGCAACTGCCCCAACTCGCGGACGCCCTGGCTCCGCTCCTGCTCGAACGCCTGCGCGCCAGCAATCCGCAGCTTGCCGGTGGAGCGCAGGCCGCACTGCCACCTCCGTCGAACCTGCCGACCATGGGCAGCACGACCGCCGAGATACCGCCTGCCGCGACGGGCGGCGTAGTCAACCTCGACCCCGCGACCCCTCAAGTCGCCCCGCAGGCGACCCCGCAGGTGCCTGCGCCCGCCGCCGAAGCGCAGTTCACTCCGGTCAAGGAAGACGACCTGACGGGCTCAAACCCGGCCGAGCGTCTCCGGGAGATGGTCGGGACAACGGTGCAGATCATGCTTGGGGACGCGCGCGACCAGCGGCATGAGGTCACGTGGGTGGATGACGCCCTGCGCTTCTGGAACGGGCAGTTCCTCAACAACATCGTCGTTGCCGCGAGCGACGCCGACCGCATCAGCATGATCGGGCAGCATGTGGACCCGATTGTGTGGAAGACACTGCTCGACATGCTTCAGGACATGAACAGTCCCAGCCAGAAGGTCATCTACAAGGCCTTCATCGACGGCCTGCACGCACTGGTCGTCGAGCACCGCAAGAGAATGCAGTAGGAGCCAGAATGAAAACCGAGATCGCCTTCAACGTCAGTGCGACGCCCATTCACTTCGCCTACGACGGCAGGGTGATGGTAATGCTTCTTCCCGGCGTTAAACTAAAGCCGGGTATCGAGGGCGTGGCCATCGAGCTTGCGCCGCACGAGTTCACGGAACTGGCGGATGCCTTAGCGGGGCTTGCGGGGAGCATCCGCCCCGACGCCAACCGCCACTACCAAGCGCGGCTGCGTGACGAAACGATGAAACACACGCTCAAGCACGCGAAGGAACTCGGCAAGGAGATCCAGGAGGGCGCCGACCCCGACTCGAACGAGCCCTGGCGCGAGTCCCTGAAGCCCAAGCCCGGAGACAAGCGATGAGCGCCGACCAGATGCCCCCGCCCCCAATCATGCCGGGTGTCGGCATGGACGACCTTTCACGCTTTAAGGATGTCCTTGGGCCTGTGGCCCAGATGTTCGTGAAAGAGTTCACCGAGTCCCTGAAGGCCAAGGCCGCGCCGGCGATCATGGCGGGCCTGGGCGAGCAGATCCCGAAGACCCCTGCCATGATCGACATGGCCGTGAACCACATCGCCAAGGCGGTCGGCGCGGGCATCCTGATCGGACTTCAGGCGCAGTATCAGGTCACGAGCTACAACCCTGAAACAGACCGCGACGAGCGTAAGGTCGTTACCGGCGCGCAACTCCTTCAGGACCTCATCGACTCCAACCTCGAACTCGCCGCGTCCAACATGCCGGACGACGAAGAAGAGGAAGAGGAAGAGATCGAACCCGTGAGACCTCGTAAGCGCGGACGTTAATGAATGAGACGAAAAAGTGCTGCCCGCATTGCGGCAGGTTTGTCGCGCTGATAAGGATAACGCGCTTTCCTCGCCGCGGCCGCGCGGGTGTCTACTTCGAGACCAACTGCACCCACTGCCGGAGAACCGTGAAAACGCATGTCAGAATGATGGGCCTGGACCACGCGGCAAACAGGTACGCCAAAAAAGATGTTGCAAAGGGTAGGGCGGCGGAGTAAAGATACACACGACGTAGAAACTTAATATAGCGGCCAGCAGCATCAGGGCCGAACGCGGCACGTCCGACGTGCTCAACGAACAGGGATCTTCCCTGCGTCTGAGCATGTTTCCGGAACGTGACCGTGAATGGCGCTCTTCCACAGTCTCCTACCGCTCTCGGGTTCGCTGCCAAGCGACCACGTGCGCCGTTCCATCCCCTCGGGCAAAGCCGGGACCGCCGCGACCATCCGCGAGATGCAGAAGTTCGTCGAGAAGAACAAGCGCAACGGCCGCATCAAAGAATACCTCTATGCGATGATCGGGGGCTGTCCTCAGAAGGACTACCTCTGCTACGCGAAATCCATCTACGAGTGGGTGATCCAGAACACGCGCTACATCTGGGACCCCAATCAGGTCGAGATGGTCCAGGACCCCTTCTACGTTCTCAGCCAAACGCGAGTCGGCGACTGCGACGACATGGCCACCCTCATGGCCATGCTCTACGAGTTCATCGACCTGCCGGCGCGCTTCGTGACGGTCAAGGCCGACGCCTCGGCCCCGGGCGAATACAGTCACGTCTTCACCGAGGTCAAGGTTCCTGGACGAGGCTGGATGGGCGCGGACGTAACGCAATCCGCCAAGGGCTTCGGCTGGGTTCCACCCGCGCAGTATCCGCGCAAGACCTGGCCAGCCACGACCGAGCGGCTCTCCGATCCCAAGGACGACAAGCTGGAGGGCCTCGGGATGCGTGACTTCGCCACGACCGGACAGCCCCTCATCAACGCGCCCGTAAGAGATCCGCGCTTCGGCGGGATGCGGGACTACGCGAACAGCAACCAGCCCGTGCAGAACGCGCCGAACCCGCGCCCGTTCTTAGGCCGGATGCGCGACTACGCGACCACCAAGCAGGCCATCGAAAACGCTCCCGTGTCGCATCCGTTTCTAGGCCGCATGGCCGAGGGTCCGGTGCCGGGCGTAACCTTAATCCCGTCGTACACGGGCGCTTACGGTGACTACCGCACCTACAAGCCCGTGCGCCAGCTCGGCGCGATGGATATTGTCGATCCCATCATCCAGCACCTCACCACGACCGTTAAGGCCAACCCCGACACCTTCAATCAGCTTCCGCCCGAGCAGCAGGCGGCCGTGGTGCAGGCGTTGCAGGCCGAGCAGTCCAAGGGCGAGACCGTCAAGAAATTCGTCATGGTCGCGGGCGTCGGGTATCTCGCGTTTCTCCTCCTGAAGGCATTGGGAGGGAAGAAGTAATGTCCGACGAAGTTACCGTCTGGGGCGTCGCCAACGGCGATACCTACAACTACCTGCACGGGCGCCAACTCCTGCTCGCGAATCAGGGCGCCGACATCATGGCGGCGCGAATCTCGACGCAGAATCCGCAGAAGGTTGCGCTGCTCGACCAGGCCATGTCCGCCAACCAAGCAGCCAAGGACGCGCTGGCCGAGGCCTCCGGCCAATACAACGTCATCGCCGAACAGATTCGGACCTACAGCTACGGGCAGTTCAATCCGCCATCCATGAGCGTCGGTGGCGTTTCCGGTATGCGCGGATTCAACGGCCTAAAGGGCTTCGGCCTCTCCTCGCTCGGCCTGATTCCGGTCATCATCGGGGAGATCGCGCTCTACGCGGTCGTGGCCGCCGCTGTTTACGCCATGACCTCTCTCATCGCCAACATGGACAAGAACCTCAACGCGGCATCAAACCTGCTCGCGCAGGCCGTCCGCGTTCCCGAGGCCCTGGCTCAGGGCGCCAAGGGCGGCGTCGAAGCGGCCTCGGGCGCCGTGGACGTGCTTGGTAAGGCCGGTCTCTACGCCGGAATTGGTTTTGCCGTCTACCTCGGCTATCAGGCACTCAAGAAGCGAGGGAAGATATGAGACCCCTTAGCTCTTTCGGCACGGAAGACGAGTACGTCCACGAGAGCCGGCCGTCGTGGCGGAACCCGGTCATCCGCCGCAATCCTGAATTGGTGCTGGTCAACAACCCGCGCCACCGCCCGCGCGCGTCTGCCGCCATGGGCGAATGGGGCGCCGACGTAAACCCGCGCCGCAGAGCCAAAACGAAGCGCAGCAATCCGGCGCTGACGAAACTCATCGGCAAGAAGCGCTACACCTACGCAAGCCTCTTCGCGCGCAATCTCGCGCTGGCCCTGCGCGGCAAAAAGCGCAAGTCCTTCAAGACCTTCATCCTGGCCCGCAAGCGCGCGAACAAGAAGACCAGATCCATGTTCAAGAAGGGCTACGTCTACCACCGCGGCATGAAGCTGCGGATCGTCGGCTGGAGCAAGACGGGCGACCTGCGCGGACACAGGAGACGTAGACGGAAGTGAGATACGCGAATCCCGGGAGGCACGCCGTGGACGACTGGCCGCGCGCGGTGCGCCGGTCGGCGGGGAAGATTCTCAAGCGCGCGCCGGAAGGATTTCGCAGGTCGTACAGAAAGTTCTTGCAGTTGAAGGGCGGTCGGAAGGTTGCGGGAAAGTTCAGCCAGTTCAACGGCATCCCGGTTCCGACCGAGATCATGGAACTTCGAGGGCACGGTAAGAAAGTGCCCTTTGCCGGAATGGGGAAGGTTCCCTGGATCGAAGTCGCGGACGGGAACCGCAAGAGAAGAGTTCGAGGCCCATGGTTGGGGGCGTTTTCGGGCAGCGGCCGGAACATCTGGCTCTTTAAGCGCAGAGGAATGCCGAAGAAGTCCCGATGGAAGTATCTCGGCCGCGTAGTGAAGACCGTTTACGAGCCGACGCGCGATATGGAACGCGCCGGCAGTCCGAAAGCAGGCACGCAGTGGCATCACGAGCACCATGACGAGCGGGGCAAGTGGCCCAAGGCCTTCATGGACCAGAACGGAAACGTGCGCTACGCACGGGGGACCTATCGCATAGGGCGATGGATCAGACGATGAAAAAGGAGAGCACCATGATTCCTGTGATGGCGAACCCGCGCAAACGCCGCCGTGGTCGCGCCCGTTCTCGGCGCCGCGTTCGACCTTCGACCCGCCGCAAGCTGCGCCTTAGCGCACGCAGGCGCGCGGCCAAGAGTTCTTTCAAGGCCGGCTTCGCGGGCGGTATGCGCCAGTGTGGCCGACTCGTGGCTCGCGCCGCGCATCGGCGCAAGGCTTCGGGCGGGACGACGGGCTTCGCGATTCCGAAGTGGTCGGCGAACCCGCGCCGTCACCGCAATCGCTACCGGCGCAACGCCTGGGTGCCCAGCTACAGCTTCAACCCGGTCGGCAACGTGACCTCCGGCGTCAAGAAGGCCTTCTCCTTCGGCGAACTGAAGGGCGCGGTGCCCTACGTCGTCGGCGCCTTCGCCAACGGCTTCGTGACGCGCGCGCTGACGGGCCTGCCGTTCGTGCCTGCCGGTCTCCAGAGTGGCTACGGCTACGCGGGGTTGCAGGCCGTGTCAGCCGGCATCGCCAGTGCCGTCGCGCAGAAGTTCGCGCCGGGATGGTCGAACGGCGTGCTGGTCGGCGGCGTGGTGGCCGCGCTCAACACGGCGGTCGGGCAGGCGGGCTATTCGCTCGGCCTGAAGGACTACGCGAACCTGAACCAGCCGGTGCAGAACGCGCCGACGCGCGCGCCTTACCTGGGCAGCATCGGTTGCGACAGCTTCGCCATGGCGGGCATGGGGCACGGCGGATTCGCGCACAACGAGACGTGGGGCGCAGACAATCTGAGTGGTGAGTTCTAACCCGGCGCTTCGTCGCCATGTGGCGTCGAGACGGGAATGAAAAGGAAAGGAGACACAAATGGCAAGACGCAAGCGCCGCCGAGTTTCAAGCCGCAGGCGGCATTCTCTCGCGGCGAAGAGGGGTTGGCGGAAGTCCGCGCGCAAGGGTCGTCGCGGAGGCCGTCGCCGCAGACGCAATCCAGGCTACGGCTACAACGGCCGGGGCCCCTCCCCGCGCAATCCGGGTCTCGTCAGCAGCTTGACGAGCGCTCCGATGGCGGCGTTCAAGTTGCCGGTCATCACCAAGGCCGCGGTCATCTCGGGTGGCGCTCTGGCCACGGGATTCGTCGCGAACTTCGTGAACCAGCAGGTCGTCGGCCGCTTCATGCCCTCGATGATGAGCAACCAGGTCGCGCAGGGCGTCGTCGGGCTTGCTTCGGCTGGCATCGTCGGCGCACTGGCGGCCATGACCTCCATGACGCGCGGCTACGCGGGCGACCTGCTCACGGGCGGCGTGGTCAAGGTGGTCTCGGATGTCGGCAGCAACCTCGGCTACACGGTGTTCAGCGGCCTCGGCGGCCTCCTGGACTTCGCGACCGAGACCGGGGCGTCGAACGCCCGGATGTTGAGCGACTTCGCGACCGAATCGGGAGCCGCGTCGGCTCGCCAGCTCGGCGGCATGGAAGGTTCGGAGCAGTTCTAAGTACCTCTCTCCGGGTGGTCCGGAGAGAGCCCAAAGCGCCCTACGCCTACAGGCTTAAAAGGGCACTCAAGGAGGAAGTACCATGGATCCAGTAGGACCGCAGATAGAAGTGATCCTGGCGAATCAGGGGTTTGACGTTGCGTACCCCCTCGCCAAGACCGCCTCGGGCGCGCTTCTGCGCCCGTTGAAGAACCCGCTGTACGACACGGAAAGCGTCCCGGCCTCCGCCGTGACCTCCCGCACGTACTTCTCCCGTCCGCAGGGCAACGCGGACGCGAGCGCGGCCATCGCAGCGAAGACCGCTTCGGAAACCAACCTGACCCAGGCCGGTCAGATCACGGTGCCGAACCAGTTCAAGCTGTACGGCTTCACCTACGAGGTGCAGGCCGGCACCACGATCGCGGACTGGCGCTTGCTGTACAACAGCGCTCTGTTCACGTTCACCTTCGGCGGCACGCGGACGTACCTCCAGGTTCCGCTCCTGCGGATTCCGCAGGGCATGGGGCCTGAGGGCTTCGCGGCCATCGACGGCAACACCAGCAACACGCAGGCGGTGGAAGTTCACAACGGCCTCGGCCAAGTGAGCAACTACTACAACTTCGAGTACAAAAAGGCCACGATGCACATTCAGAGCGCCGAGAACTTCGGCGTCGTGGTCACGTACTCGGCGACCTCGGGCATCACCCTCGGCGCGGCGACGCGCACGCGCGTGTACCTGATCGGCGTGCTGTTCACGGGCCTGTAAGCAACAAGAAGATGCGCTCCTGGGGAGGGAAACCTCCCCAGGATTTCTAATAAACCGACCCGCCCGCAGGGCAGAGGAAGGGAACCAAGATGTTAGTCGAAACCTTCATCAAAGATAAAGCCGGCAACATCTGGGTCAACCCGGCGCGCAAGTACGCCTGCGGAACCCTGCTCGCCCCCGACCCCGCTTTGGTTCCCATCACGGCGCCCGCGATGGCCTCAAGCAATCCTGGCCAATCGGCTCCGATCGTGCTCGAAGGCGCGCAGAACTCCGTCTCCGAAATTTACGCCCTCATGGGCGAGCATGACGCCAGCGAGACCGCGGATGTCTCGGCGCGCGAGTCCGTCGTCATCACGGATCTCGTCGGACGCCACCAACTGATGAACCGCGACATTCTCTGCGACCATGTTTTCGGCAACTACCAGCTTCCGTTTCCCTTGAAGGAAACGATCATGCTGGAGGCCCAGCAGAACTTGCTCTTCAACTTTCTCAACAACAGCACGGGCGGCGCGAGTTCTTACCGCTTCGCGGCGAAGGCCCTTAAGCTTGAGTCCTCGGAGGAGACGGCCGATCTTACACGCGAGCGCGCGCAGGAACTCGGGCTCCGGAAGGCCTTCTGCGCCCCGTACTGGCTGACCTCCGACGTGGCGATCAGCCTGGCGGCCAGCGCCGGTCCCACGTCGTTCTTCTTCACGAACACGCGCAACAAGACCCTCATCCTTTTCTACAACATGATCTCGACGGTGAAGAGTTCGAGCGGCGGTTCGGGGGACACGGAGCAGGAGTTCACGGCGAACATCTTCGACGGCCTCGGCCGCCAGCTCACGAACCAGGCGATGCCGAAGAACATGGTCGCGGGGACCGCGCAGAAGCCCTACGTCAACCCCTGGCCGATCATGCTCTTTCCCAACAACCAGATTCGGATTGACTTCACGAACCTTCTGACGAACAGGACCCTGGAAATTTTCTGGACGTTCCATGGGGTTAGCGTCTTCGAGAACGTTCCTCTTTGGAACCAGAAGGACATTCAGATCGCCACGCCGGTCGTGGATAGCCGGCAGATGGCGGGGATGCGACGGTAAGGAAGCCGCTGAAGCGGCAGAACAAAGGAGAGACGGACATGGCACGCAGACGCAGGAAGGGCAAGGGCGGCAAGGTTCGCTACCGGGGGAAGATGTACTCCAGAGCGAAGCTGGCCCGGAAGATCGGGAAGCGCCGCGCGCGCAAGTTGTGGTGCAAGCGCAAGCGCAAGTCGGCGAAGAAGTGCTTCAAGCGCGGCAAGCGGCGCGCGGGCAAGCGAAGCTGGAAGGCGTTGGTCAAGAAGTACGGCGTGATGGGCGCGGTTCGCCGTCGCCGCAAGGGCCGGCGTTAAGCCATACCTGTTAGGAGCACGGGATGTCAAAGAAAAAGGACAGCACGCTCCTTCTCCTGCTCGCGATTGGCGGCGGGGGATACCTGTTGTCCAAGTTCCTCAGTAGTCCCGCGGATGCGGCCAAGCCGTACAACCCTCCCTCGGTGGGAGGCGCGACCACGATGCCGGTCACGCAGCAGCCTTACTCGGCACCCGACTTCGGAACTAAAGACTCGTGGCAGTATTCGGAGTACACGAAGTCCCCGATGGAGCAGGTGATCGTCAACAGTAATCGAGATCAGGCGGTGGAGAGCTACAAGAGCTTCCGCCGCGGCGGGACTTCGGCGAGTGACGCCGAGAACATGGTCCGGCAGTTGTACCCGGATTTCCGCAAGGAAATGGCGAGCGGTTTCGAGGCTGTCTTTAACGCGGAGTAACGATGCGCTACCCGGACATCGACTATTTTACGCGCTGGAATTCCGCCAAGCGCGTCATCGAGCCCACGGCGTGGAAGCGCGCCATGACCTCGGGATGGCTTGGCTACGATCCCAATAAAACCAACGGCGCGCTTGCCGTTCCCGCAGCGGGCACGATTGCAACCTTCTTCCGCCAGCCCTTGTGGTCGCAGGGCGGCGGCGCGGCGGACCTGCAAAGTCCTTTCGAGGCGCGGAACCTCGTCTTTGCGGACTCCAGCGATACGACGGCCGCCAGCTTAATTCTCATCGAACTGCTCGAACAGGCCTCGCAACGCAGGATGATGAACCAGCCCATCCACATCCGCAACCTGTGTGGAACGGCGCAGGAGCCGGCCATTCTGCGCGAGCCCATCTGGTTCGAGTCCAATTACGCGGTCGCCATGACGGCGCAGAAGGCCTCGGGTGGCGCGGCGAATTTATACATGGCCTTCGGCGGCGTGCCGTACTACCCATGGGATCAGAGTGAATACGATCCTGAGGGCTCGGTCACGCTGCGCTCGAACATCTTGGCTTGGCGCGAACGGCGCAAGTACGTGCTGCCGTTCTGGCTCACGACGGACAACCCGAACCAGCCGGTCGTCTTGACGGGCAACGGCACGGGCACGGCGATCGCGAAGGTGGGGGACGACGCGCAGTTCGAGGCCTTCTCCATCTGCGCCGTTTCAACCGGCGCCTTCACCATGTCGATCCAGGAGGTCCGCTCCAAGCAGTATTTGATGAACGGACAGATAAGCAACCAGGCGTTTCTGGGCACCGCGCGGCTGCCGACGTTCTTACCCGTGCCATACCTGATCCCGCGGGGCTCGAAGTTGCAGTTCAACTTCACGGACCTGAGTGCATCTGGGAACACGATCTACCTGGCCATCGCCGGCCGGAGCATCTACGCGGAGCTTAAGAACGTGCAGGATGTCCTAAGGGACACCGCGATTCAGACTGGGATAGAGCAGACCAACTTGCTCTTCCCGAAGCCGATCATCTTAGGGGAGCGCGTGGCGCGCTGATGCCAAAAGCCCTTGCCCGAGAACAGCAGTACATGTTTGGTACGCCCGCGAAGAAGCGCGCGACGTACAAGAGGAAACTCGTCACGTGGTGCCTCGTCAATCAGCGCCTTGACTGGTTCCGGCAGTATTTCTACGACGGGCAGGAAGGCCTGCACTGGTACGACGAGACGCCGCTCCGGATTCTCTCCCTCTTCGGCGGAGACATCGACCGGACGATGCTCTACCTCAAGCTGCTGGCCTCGACCTCGCCACTGGAGAATATCGAGTCCAACGTGCGCCTGGCTTTGAAGGCGCTGAAACTGTTCGACCGTTACGGGGCCGACGAGAAGAAGATCGGGCGCGTCTTCCGTTTCGACGCGCACTACTGCAACATCATGCGCAGTCTGACGGGACTCCCTCTTTCAGGCCCGAAAGTCAGCGCGTTCTACAAGAATCTGGTCGGACCCTACCCGACCTGGAAGTATGGCGAGACGGAGATCAAGCTTCCCGAGTTCTACCCCGAAGCGGCGGATGCCGTCACGGTGGATCGCTGGATGATGCGGGTGGCCAAGGGCATCTGCACGGATCTGGACGACCCGCGGGACGACGCGCCATCAGGGCCGGAGTACGAGTGCGTCACGCGCGCCGTCCGTAAACTGGCTACGGAGGCGGCCGTGCAGCCCCGGCAGTATCAGGCGGCGGTCTGGGTCGGCGTCAAGAAGCGCTGCGGCAGTCCGGCCGATCGCGCGGACCCCTTTGAGGTGGCCGTCGAAAGAACCCTGTCCTCAGGACAGAATGAGTTTGATTTCGACGCGCCGGAACCCGCGCTCGCCCAGCTTGAGGTGGACCCGCTGGGCGGGTTGGTTCCTGACGACACGGATATTTACGGCGTGGCGGAAGAGGAGCGCATGGCTTCGGGCAATCCGCCGCACGAGATCCTCCGGCCCCTGACGGAAGAAGAGAAGTCCGAGATCACGGCGCGCGCGTTTGGTGAAGCATGAAGCGCCCTACGATGGCCTCGCTCTACGACGAGGAACGGCGCCGGCTTGAGTCGTTCAAGGGGAGATGTATGCGCCACAATCCGAGACGGAAGCGCAGAAAAAAGAAGTCGTCATGGGCGTGTCCGCGCCGTCAGTGCAAGGCCCGTCGCCGCGCGAAGCGCAGTGCGAAGCGTGGCTTTGCAACACCGCTGGTTCTGGTTGGGGCCTTGGCGGCGGCCGTCTACTTCGGAGTTTTGAAATGAACGATCAACTCTCGATCTGGACGCCCAGGCGCATCATCGACATGCCGCTGGACCTCTCGCGGATTCAGACGCTCATCGAGTCGAAGCGCTGGCCGGGCGCTATCGAAGGCGTCAACCTGCGCAAGCTCTACGAGTTTCCGTTCTGGCTCACCACGGATTCGCCGAACCCTTCTATCTCGGTCTCCGCCAACTCGTCTTCCCCCCTAACCTCCATGCGGGTCTCCGCCGCGGGTCCAGCCATCGTCAATGCCCTGTCCGTTAAGCGCACGGGCACCGCGCTGATCTCGCTGAACATCCTGGACGGGCAGACGCCGCAGACCTTGATGAACCAGCCCATCCACATCGACGCTATTGTCGGTGATAACACGCTGCCCTACCGGCTCGCGGAACCGATCTTCACGAACGAACAGCGCGCCATCATGGTCGCGTTCACGGACCTGTCTGGAAGCGCCAACGCCTTCCGTTTCGTCATGCACGCGGCCCGGCATACCTCGGTGCAGTACGACCCCAAGCTCGAAGAGATTCAGCAGCGCCTCAAGGAACGCCAGTTCATCTCGATGCCGTTCTGGTACACGACCGACCAGGGCGCTGTGACGCTATCCGCCTCAGGCTCGTCCACCGTAGGAATCTCCATTGCCCAGGACCACCACTTCCTGCTTTACAAGATGTCGGTCGTGGCGACGAGCCGCCTGTTCAACATGCAGCTCATCGACACCACGAAAGGCAAAAGCCTTGTGGACGGTCCAGGACAGGCGGGTTCCGAGGTCTCGGCGAACCTCTGGCTGGGCGACAACACGTATCCCTTCGTCTGGCCCGAGCCGATCCTGTTCGAGGCCGGCACGAAGATCCAGGTGTACCTCACCGACCGCAGCGCCTCACAGAACGTGATCTATCTAGCGCTGCACGGCTCGATCATTAAGACGGCGATGGGGAGGCGGTAATGGTGTGGATTGATTCTATCTTTTCACACTAACCCGGCTGGCTGGGGCGGGCTCCGAGCCAAGTGGCTCGACCCTAAAATGCCAGAGAGATTTGAAACGGGATTAGAGAGGTGGCGGTAATGGGTAAATTTGGCAACGCAGTCCCGATCGGCAGGCGCTTCGGCGGTCTCGGAGACCTTCCGGCCGACCCCCTGTACCAGGCCATCCAGCCGCCGCAGCCCGGCGCTGGCAGCGGCACGCTGGGTCCGATCATCGCCCCGGTCGTCACGCCGCAACAGCCCGCCGACCTCGATTCGATCTGGGAGCTGCTCAACCGGCTTCCCGACGACCTCCAGTTGGTGCTGCGCCGGAACTTTATGATCGTGCCGCGCGAGGCGGTGCCGATCATCGTGCCGTCGTTGCCCACGTCCGTCGCCGCAAGTTCACAGGTGAACATCGTCAGCTACACGGTGCCCGACCAGTACGTCGGCTTCATCACGGCGGTGGGCTTCGACGTGGCGGGCAATGCGTGGGATGCGATCAAGTGGTCGTTCGTCTCCAACAACGCCATTCACCCGGCGCTCAACGAACAGCAGTTCAATACGCCGACTTTGGCAACACCCCTGCCCTTCCCGGTCGAGATCACGCAGTCGCGGCTGGTGCGCCTGCGCGCGAACAACACGAACGCGAGTTCCCCCGTCTACTGCTCCGCCATCTTAATCGGATGGATCGAGAGGATGACGGCTGAAAAGGGCTACGGCACGGCGCCCCGTTCAGGAATCTAAGAGAGGTTTTCCATGGCGAATGCGGCACGACTACCCGTTATACGCGGCGGCAACTGCGCGGCGTCGTCAACCCTCACCCTTACCTGGGTGTCGGCAGGCGTCTTCGGGATGCTCTCCATCAACAACATCGGACCTGGAAAGGCCGCGATGTCCTTCGGCGTTACCGCGCCCGCCAACACGACTCCAGCCACGGATGTTCTGGTTCTCGCGGCCGGGGACAAGGTTTCCTTTGAGAACATAGAACTCGATCAGGTGCTCTCGTTACGCGCCGACGCCACGGTGGGCGGCGCGGACATCAGCGCCTTCGCGCAAATGTATCCCGAAGCCGGCATGGGAGGCTTCGCCTAGTGGGCTTCGCGGGCGGCGGTAGTGGCGCTTCGGGCGCCATCAGCATCCTAAGCGTCACCGCCCCACTGGTCTTCAACAGCGGCACGGGGAACCTCAGCATCTCCTGCGCCAGCGCGGCGGCGTCCGGTGTCGTTGAACAGGCTACCGACAACGAAGTCTTCTCCGGTACGACTACGGGCGGCTCAGGCTGTCCGGTCTTCGTCAACCCATCCACGCTATTTAGTTCGGGCTCCATGCTGGTTGGTAACGGCTCCAACGCCATCTCAACGATGTGGGTCGGCGCGGGCTCCGCCATCTCTAACGCCTCGGGTTCGCTTAACGTCGCGATCAAAGGCACGGTCATTACCTCGGCCGCCGCAGGACAAGCGTTTGCGGGCGTCGGTCTTAGCCTCATCGCCTCTGCCGGTGCCGTCAACGCAACCGCAGTAGTACCTGCGGCGGGCGGTGGCATCACGCTAACGGCCGGTGCGGCGGCGACGGGCGCGACGGCTTCTGGAAACGCGATCGGCGGCGCAGTGACGATCACCGCTGGCGCCTCGGCAGTCGGGCAGGCGGCTCCAGGCGCGGCGCAAGGCGGCGGGATCACATTCACGACCGGAGCAGGCGCGCAGCAAACGGCCGGCAACGCGCGCGGCGGCGATGTGGTATTCAACCTTGGCCTTGGCGTCGGAACAAGCGGTCCTGGCCACGTGGAGTTTGGCACGCTGACCAGCGGCACCAAGGCCCTGGGATTCACGGCTGGCTTCGGGTCGGACGGGCTCTCTCCCGCTTTGACGATTCCACTCTTAGTCGAGGTCGGCGCGACATCCTCCGTAGCGGCCATGCAGTTTGTCAACCAGGGCGGCGGGACGCCCTTCATGGAGTTCTGGATCGGCGGCGCAACGTTCTCCGGAACATCCTGCGCCTTCGGCGGCGTCAACGCGGGCAAGGCCGATACCTCAGGCTCGAACAACACGGCCTGGGGCGCGAGCGCCTTGACGGCCGTGACGACCGGCGCTGGCAACACCGGAATAGGTAAAGACGCTGGTAAGGCCATGGTCGGGAACTCCAACGGAACATTCGTGGGCCTTAGCGCTGGCACGATCACGACCGGCGGCGGGAACACTGTAATCGGCGCCAGCAGCGGCGCGATCATAACCACAGGAACCAACAACGTTGTCATCGGCCTGTCGGCGAATCTCGGCGCGAACTCTGCGGCCAACTGCGTTGCTATCGGCCAAGGAGCCGTCGCCCCTACTGGCGGCGTGGTTATAGGTCAGGGCGCGGGTAAGGCTGGCATCACCGGCACAAACGTGACGGTCGTGGGCCAAGGCGCCGGTGCCGCTCTCACGACGGGCACAGATAACACACTGATCGGCACGACAGCGGGACCTGCGATTATTGGTGGCGTGCAAAACACATGCGTGGGTGCGCTTGCGGGCTTCAACATTACAAGCGGAAGCCATATCACGGCGGTGGGGTACGTCGCCGGCGCGTTTATGACCACGAACAGTGATGGAACCTTTATAGGCCGCGCCGCAGGTCAACTCTGCACAGTTACAGACAACACGCACGTCGGCGATCAGGCGGGGGCCTTGGTTACTACGGGCGTTTCAAACACATCACTAGGATCGTCGGCTGGAAGAACGTGCTCCACCGGACAGAAAAACGTGTTCGTCGGCGACCGCGCTGGCGAACTTAACGCCGATCAGGTTCAGAATACGTGCATAGGATCTGGCGCGGGACGCAGCAATGTTGGGTCCTTCAATGTGTATGTGGGCGACGGCACTGGTAACGCGGTTGGGACCGGGACTGTAAACGTATTCGTCGGAAGCCAAGCCGGAAACATTAACACGAGTGGCTCGGCCAACACCTTTGTGGGCGCGCACGCGGGCATCGTCAACACGACAGGCGCGAATAACACGTTCTTGGGTGGTGGCGCGGGGTTTACCGCCGCGACGGTTTCAAACAACACCTATGTCGGATATCACGCAGGGTTACTTGCCACAGGCGCTACAGGCACCTTCTTAGGCGCGACCGCAGGAGATAACGTCTCGACCGGGGCGTCCAACGTTCTCCTGGGCTACAAAGCTGGCACGACGCTGACGACGGGCGGAAACAACGTCGTCATCGGAACGAACGCCGACATCGGCGTAAACAGCCTTTCCAGCGCCATCATTATCGGCGACAGTTCCAAGGGCCGGGCGACTTCGGTTATCATCGGCGTTGGTATTACCTCCACCGTCACCAACGATCTTCTAATCCGCTCCGGCGACAGTGGCCTTGAGCGCTCCGCTGCGGCCGCCATGTTCCCCTCGGATGGCGCGGGCAATATGGGTATCCTCCTGCGTAAGAGAAACATCATCACGAACGTCTCTTCTCCTGTAACCATTACCAATGCGCAATCCGATTCCGTCATCAACAACAGCGGCGCAGCGGGCTCTGTGACGTACAACCTCCCGACCGCCGTAGCCGGATTAACCTACTGCTTCGCGGTCATCACTGCGCAGAATATGGTCGTGACGGCCAGCGCGGGCGATGTGATTTATCTGGGCTCGTCGGCATCCAGCGTGGCGGGCACGGCGACATCATCCACCATCGGGTCGTTCCTGTACCTCGTGGCTATCGACGCTACGAATTGGCTTGGTTTGCTTTCTGGAACATGGGTTACGGCGTAACGGAGTTCTCATGGGCGGCATGATCCTTGGTGAGGGCAGCACCCTGCTTGGCGCGCTCAAAGGCGCCAATATGAACGTCACAACCGACCAGGCCATCGCCATTCCGTGGGCCAAGTACATCGTGCGACGGATCACTTTTGTGAACCCCAGCACATCGCTCACCCTAGCCGCTGGAGGCGTCTACACGGCGGCATCGAAGGGCGGAACGGCGATAGTCGCGGCGGCTCAGGTGTACTCGGGACTGACAGGCGCCACGAAGTTCATTGATGCGACGCTGGCCGCGCTATTGGGAACGGACGCGCTGACCGTGGCGACGCTGTATCTGTCGCTGACGACCGCGCAAGGTGGCGCGGCTACCGCCGATTGCTACATTTTTGGAGACGTTTTACCATAACGGCACTTTGGATTAGGGTGAAACGTGGGCTTCGCGGGCGGCGCTGGAGCAGGGGGAGGTGGTGGCGTGTGCACCTGTACCACTGTCTCCGGAACCGTCGATATTGGCAACCAGGTCCAAGTCAGCGGCACGGTGCAAGTCTCCGGACCTGTTCAAGTCAGCGGCTCGGTCCAAGTCTCCGGTCCCGTGCAAGTCTCTGGGACAGTGGCCCTCAATAACCAGACGACCGTTGTTAGTGGAACCGTCACGGCGGTCGCCGCCGACCGAACAACGGCAGGGCCGTCCGTCTCGGCGACGGGCGCCGTCGTCTGGATCGCTGGAGGTCAATCGGCCGCCGCCAATCCCGTCTTCGTGTCTGGAACCATCACGGGCGCTAACGCGACCACGGTGATCTCGGGCACCGTCACGGTCTCCAATGGCGCTTCCATAACCATTCAACAGGGCGTGTCGGTCACCATACAACAAGGCGCTTCCGTTTCCGCGGTCGTCAGTGGCACGGTGACGGTGAACGGAACCGTCACGGACATCCCGCTCTACAGCACCACTGCGGTTCCCAGCATCTCCGCCACTGGTCAGGTCATGTGGATCGTCGGTGGCCAAAGCACCACGGCCTTCCCGGTGGTCGTGACTGGAACCGTCACCGCTGGCGCAGGAACCACAGTCGTCAGCCTCACCGGCTCGGCCCTGGTCTCTGGAACCGTGACCGTCAG
>ORJL010755965.1_pt1 | contig 36564 bp, 44 predicted proteins | sample 1779941 | NCBI WGS metagenome assembly ORJL01 (sample SAMEA104232317, study PRJEB22302) | groundwater metagenome | biome: forest; feature: aquifer; material: groundwater | place: USA | collected 2011-08-07 | depth 5.8 m | reverse complement strand
TCCACTTGTTGTTTCACTAATTCCCAAATATAAGTATTTATATTTAACTCATAAAATTTAATTTTCTCAGAACCATCAAACTGAGGAAAATTAATATTTTTCCCATTTAGATTTAAAATTATATTCGCACTGGGATCTATAGTAGCAGTATATACATTCAAATAATCTATTTTACATTTTTCATCATTATTTAATTTACAATTTATAGCTAAACTAGAAGATGCTTTAGATCTAAAAGCAACTTCGTCTCTTTGATATTGAGGCAATTCGTTTATAACAAAAGAACATCCTTTATTAGTTAGAATCCCACCGCATGACACAGTAATACGACGAGTTTTATTTACAACCTCAATAATTTCCGAACTTTGCAAATCGAACGTCACTGTAGCAAAATTTTTTCCTTTATTTTGAACTAAAGTTGTATAAGTTGTACAGTTACAAAAATTTTCATATAGAAATAAATAATCCTCTTTTAATAATGTTTTATTATCAATTAAAAAAAGTTGTGATGTACCTGGACCTATGGCATACTGTACCGTATAATCATCATTAAGTTTTTCATTTAATACATTCGACACCATATCAAACGAGTAAAAGTTTGCAAAATTTATATCAACATTAGGCTTCTCTTCAAAAATTTGAAAAAAATATACGGCTAAAGGATTGATTAAAAATGAACCAATCAATGCTCCTATAATAGCCCAACATAAGTTAGATTTCCATGACATTTATTAATGATGTTTAAAAACGTTAAATTCAACATAACTATCTTTGTCAGCAAATTTTCGCGTTTCTAAGCTTTAAATATCTAATATCAATATTAAGAGTAATTGTAATTTTACTAATCTTATTTTAAAATGGAGCAGATCATATGAAAAGCGTTCAACAGCTCAAGACAGGAACAACAACAGTTGGAATTCTATGCAAAGATGCAGTTATCTTAGGCAGTGAAAGCAAGTCTACAATGGGTTGGTTGGTAGCAAACAAAGAAGTTCCAAAAGTTTACCAGATAGACGATAAGATCGGAATTACAATGGCTGGAAGTGTTGGCGATGCAGAAGCCCTTATCAGAATAATCAAGGCTGAAATACAGCTTTACAAGCTGATGAGAAACACAGAAATAACCGCAAAAGCGGCAATTACTCTATTGGCTAATATAATGCACGGCAATAGATACTATCCTTACATGGCTATGTTGCTTCTTGGAGGCTACGACAAAAATGGCGTGCATCTATATAGTATTGATCCTGTTGGCGGGGTAGAGGAAGAAAAGTTTAGTTCAACAGGCTCAGGTTCTCCTGTTGCGTACGGAGTTCTGGAAGACGGTTATAAGGAAGGAATATCAAGAGACGAAGGAATTCGTCTGGCAGTGCGTGCAATAAGGTCGGCAAGAGAACGCGATGTCATGTCTGGCGGCAAGATAATTTGGATAGCTGTGGTAGACAAGGATGGCGTCCATTTTATTGAAAAAAGCAAGATAGATGAGCTTGCAAAGTAATGCAATTTTTTATGAGTAATGCATGAAAAAGGTTTTCCAAAATAATTTTGAAGGTAAAAGACCACAAGAACAATTGTTCCTTTCTAACATTAACTGGTAAGAACGAAGTTTTTCTTCCAGTTCTCAGAGAAGAAGTTTGAAAATAAAGGTCTTTTCTTTCAATTTAAGGAAATACAAAGATTTCCTGAATCTTCAAAGCTGTATGACGCCTAAGGCCGTCTGTTCGCTAGAAGATTGTAAGGTTCTATACAAGAGAAAAGGGATGTATTATGACAGTAATTGAAGAAATAAAAGAATTAGTTCCAAAAAACGCCGGAATTTCAGAAATCAAATATGAAGGCAGTGAAATTATTATATACACGGAAAATAAGGAATTTTTTCACACTTCAACGCCTGCAATTAAAGAAATAGTTAAAAAAATAAAGAAGCGGATAGAAGTCCGCGCAGATCCCTCGCTTGTAACACCGGAAGATAAAACAGAAGAATTCATAAGAAAGACTGTTCCAAAGGACGCGGGAATAAGGGATATTTATTTTGAACCGGAATTTGCCAAAGTTGTCATCCACGCAGAAAAGCCCGGATTGGTTATAGGAAAAAGCGGAGAAACCCTGTTAGAGATAAGAAACAAAACATTTTGGACTCCTGACATCAAAAGAGCGCCAGTCATTGATTCTGAAATTATACGCGCAGTAAGAAAAATGCTGCACAAAGAGGTTGCGTACAGAAAGAAATTTTTGCACCAATTAGGTGAAAAAATATACTCCGAAGGAAAGGAAGTGGAATGGGTTAGAATAGCCACATTAGGGGCATTCAGGGAAGTAGGCAGATCCTGTGCGCTTGTCCAGACACCTCAGTCAAATGTACTGATAGACTGTGGAATGGCTGTAAATCCTCTTATGAAACCTTACCCGCACTTGGATGCGCCTGAATTTCACATACAAGATTTAGATGCAATTATACTAACACACGCCCACATGGACCATTCTGGCAGCGTTCCAGCATTGTACGAAATGGGTTTTAAAGGTCCTTTGTATTGTACAAAACCAACAAGAGACCTTTCTGCATTATTGCAGCTGGACTATATTCAAATATGTCAAAGAGAAAACAAGAAAGGCCTTTACACTTCAAAAGGCATTGAAGAGGCCATAAAGCATTGTGTGTCTTTAGAGTTTGGCGAGGTCACAGACATATCGCCAGACATGCGCCTGACCCTTCAGAATGCAGGGCACATCTTGGGTTCTTCATCTGTGCACATCCACATTGGCGATGGCCTTTACAATCTTGTTGCAACAGGAGACCTGAAATATGAACAAACAAAGCTCCTAAACAGGGCATTTACAGATTACGCGCGTGTCGAAGGGCTGCTTATCGAAGCAACCTATGGCGGTTCTGATAATATAATGCCTCCAAGATCAGATGCTGAAAAAAGAATTGTAGAAATAATAAAAACTATCATAGCCAGGGGAGGGCGTGCATTAATACCAAGTTTTGCAAGCGGCCGGGCACAGGACATAGTTGTTGCATTGACAGACAGCGATATCAAAGTGCCTATCTATTTAGACGGCATGATTTGGGATGCTACGGCTATACATACTGCTTATCCAGAGTTTCTTTCAAAATACATGCAAACAAAAATCCTGCATAAGCAGGATAATCCGTTTTCAGACGAACGAATCAGAGGCGTAGGCTCACAAAAAGAGCGAGAAGCTATAATTAATAATCCAGAGCCTGCTGTAGTTGTTTCAACATCAGGCATGCTTAACGGAGGTCCTATTTTTGAATATATAAGGCACTTGGGAGGCGATGCTAGAAACGCCCTTATTTTTGTTGGTTATCAGGCCGAAGGCACTACAGGAAGAAGAATACAAAAAGGCTGGAAAGACATACAGCTTGACAGCGGAGAAAGGATTGAACTCAAGCTGGAAGTGGTTACAGTAAACGGCTTTGGAGGGCACAGCGATCATAATCAGTTGATGAATTATATTAATGATCTAGGAGCAAGGCCAAAGAAGGTCTTGACAAACCACGGCGAACCAAAGCGCTGCATAGACCTCGCAAGAAACATCCACAAAGAGTTTCGCATAGAGGCCACCTCGCCCAAGAACTTGGAAGTAATAAGATTAAGATAAATACCAAGACCCAGGAGGTCCAAACTCTTCATTAATTATTACTCTTATAGCTAATTTTTCTGGTTTCTGAAAGTTCATGTATTCTTGAAAACTTATAGCTTTCCTAGTTGCTTTATTTGGCAGACCCCATGTATAAACAGTCTCTCCTTCAAAATTCTCACCTGAAGGCTGACTTTCTAGAGGCATATCAGCATATATAACTCTGACAATTCTGCTTTTTCCAAAAGAACCATTTTCAAATTTGCCTTCAGAATCTGCACTTTGTAATGTTCTTTGCATACTTTCTTTACCGTGTTGCATAAGCCCACCACTACACTCGGTCCACATTTCTATATAGGCCATATCTAGTGTTTTTTCAAATATCAGTCTGTCCCCGTTCATGCACTAACTATAAACCAATCCTTTAAATATCTTCCCTCCTAATCTTTGAAAGTTGACTAGCAAAGGTGATTAATTATTACAAACATACACAAAGGCGGCGGAAAACGAATAAGAGAAGCATTTGGTAACGCAAAGAAGTCTTCAGCTGCGCGCTACAAATGTCCTTCCTGTTCAAGAAATAGCATCAAAAGGACAGCCTCTGGTGTATGGGAATGTAAAAAGTGTTCTGTAGTTTTTGCATCAGCTGCATACCAGTTTCGAAGTTAAATAGTAATGATTATAATTAGGAAAGAAGTAAATCTAGAGGGACGGAAACAACGTACACGGTGCGTCCAAGCAACAGAGGTTGTTCTTGATAAGGGAGTATTATGACAAGTAATCATGTTTGTATAAGATGCAGAAAAACGTTTGAAATGGAAAATAAGCCACGCTGTCCGTTCTGCGGATTTAGGATAGTGGCAAAAATCAGGCCGCCATTCAGAAAGCGCGTAATGGCAAGGTAATAATATTGAATTGAAGGTTATTGTAGATTCTAAAGTTTTCTTGGGAAATACAAACACCTTCTTTTTCAAAAGAAGGGATTTGTAATGACATCAGAGCAAGAACATTTTTTTGGCCAGCTTCAAATGCATAGCCAGCAGCTTCAGAACATAATGATGCAAAAACAAGCCATGGCCATGCGAAGCAGGGAGCTTGAGAAGGCCATAGAAGAGGCCGAAAAAGCAACAGAAATATACAGGACTGTTGGCCCTATACTTGTAAAAGTTGAAAAAGGTAAGATTGAAAAAGAGCTTGAAGAAGAAAAGGAAGAGATTGATATAAAATTAAAGACTCTGGAAAGCCAGGAAGATCGCATAAAGAGCAAGATAAAGGATGCCCAGGAAAAATACCAGGCCGGAAGCTCTGTTGGCGGATAAATAAATGCCCTTAAAATAGTTTCATTCCTAAATTAAAGGAGACCTTATAGCAAACCAAATAAAGAATCAGGTATTATAATTTGGTTCGCTATATGTGACCAACTTATGTTATATAGTGAATATTAAGTTGGTCAGCTATAAGAGGTGTAATTTTTGTCGGTGTTGGTGAATAATATGCCTGTTTTAATGCAAGAGATGCCAGAATTGAATTCCATGTTGGACGAAATAGCAGATGATAAGACTGTGCCTCGAAATATAAGAAATATGATACTTGAAGCTAAAAATTCCTTGAATGACAAGAAGCTTGAGTCTGCAGTTAAGATAAGCAACGCAATTTCTATACTGGACGAAGTTTCTAACGACCCGAACATACCCGTATACGCAAGGACCCAGATATGGAACATTGTTTCTATGCTCGAAGTCGCAAACGAAAAGATGAAGTGAGCCCTTTCTTTCACGACCTATAAACTTATCTGAAAAGAAACCCCTCGGGGAAAGAAAATGAAATCCCCTCGTACGACCTGATTACAGGAAAAGGTTTCTTGTGGATGTCTTTTCGAATTCTTGCCCTCATCTGCTGGCTAAAGCCAAGCAGTTTTCGGAAGAATTCAAAAATAATATTATTTAATCGAAGTTATATAGAGTACCTCCGAAAGTGAAAGCAGACCTCATTATTTCACTCAGCGGACTATTGCCAGTTTATGACAATAACCTTACTTTCGGAGGTACTGATATATTCTTAAAAATTCTAGGCTTTTAATTTGATGTGTCTTATAGTAAGTTCAGTTGATAATTGAATTTTTAATGAACTTGCTATAAAGGGGTTCGATAAATATAAAGTTCAATAATTTAGCGAATCTCCTATTATAGCCTATTTATAATTTTACACATATAATAGTTGTACGGTGAACTTGATGGGATTTCTAGACAAAATTAAAGGTGACGAAGAAGAGTATGTAAGCTTGGAGCCTCAGGAAGAGGTAGCTTCATCAAGACATGTTCTCGAAGTTGAAAGAATAGAAAACTTGGCGGACACAGAACGAATCCAGAAAAAAGTTCGTGCAGGCTCAATAATGATCATAAAGATAAAAGAGCTCAAAAACAGGGACATGGCTGAATTAAAAAGAGCAATCGACAGGGTAAAGAAAACAGTAACTGCTTTGAACGGCGAAATAGCAGGAATAAGTGAAGACTGGCTCATCGTCACGCCAGGCCATGCAAAAATCCACAAAGAAGAAGAAAGCAACTGATTTTAATACACTTTATTTCTAGTTATTTTATGAATCAAGATTATGAAGAAAAACTGAAGCATTATATTTCTGAAAGTAATATAGCAGCAGAACACATCCATTTCCAGAATTCTGTCCACACAGTGGAAGAAGCAGCAAGGGAAGCGAATGCCAGCGCAGACGATTTTGTAAAGTCTGTCTGCACAATAAGCGAAGAAAACACAATTATAGCCATAATTCTTGGTTCTGATAGAGCAGACATGTCAAAAATTTCAAATCTGCTTAACATCAAAAAGCCGTACGTAGCCTCTCCCCAGGAAGTCCTTGAAAGAACAAATTATCCTGTCGGCGGCACCCCGCCTTTCGGCTACGACGCTATTTTCCTGATGGATGGAAATGTCTTAAGCAAGAAAATAGTTTATGCAGGCGGAGGCAGCCCACAAGCGCTGATAAAAATCAGTCCAAAAGAAATCATTAGAATCAATAATGCACAAATTTGTGACATAAAGAAATAATTATATAAACTTCTCTCTAAGCATGGCGGAAAGTTCCTTATTTTTTAAAACAAAAGACCAAAAGCTTGTTCCCTGTAATATTCTAGCTTTTTTAGCTTCCTTTACAAGATGTTTTGGCACACCTGCTTCTTGTGTTGCATGCTTGAAAAAATCAGCAAGAAGGCCGTGCGCATTCTTATATTTTCTGTCAACCTCTGCGTACCATCTTACGCCTGAAATGCGGGCATTTTTGTACTTGCTTCTGAACTCTTCTGAGTTTTTCTGTGCGAAAATAGGAGGTCCGTCCATTTTCTTTACATCAGGCAAAGACCATGTTTCCATTTCGGCAATTATAGCCACAATTTTCTCATCAACATAGTCAACCAGATGTAACGACAAAAATTCATTGTGTCTTAGAAGACTTTCAAGCCTGTCTGAAAGTCTTCGCGTCTGCGGATAAATAATGTCATCAATAACATCAGGCCTTTTGAAAACAATGCCAATGAATTCCGTTCCCCTTGCCTGTATGACTTTGCTGTCGTTTGCAGCTAAAGGCTTGGCTTTTTGTTTGGAAAAGTATTTTTCCGACGGCTGCTTAAGAAATGTTTTTGCCATATCTGTCAGCCTGATAAAACTCTCTCCTGACATCACAGCAGCAGCGTTTCTCTCAGGGTCAACAGGATCTATAACTATCATTGGTTGGTCTCGGAATTTTTTTATTTCTATATTTTTGTCAGTTAGGTTAACAATATCGCCTGCTTTCATGTTTGTCAGGCCTTTAATTACAGAATCAAAAGATCCGTACTTTATCACAAGCAGTTCGCAGATATAGCCTGAAATTCCAAGATGTTTTGCATCGCTTCCATATACGCCAATGCCTTTGCAAAATTGTTTTAACAACCGGACATCGTCTTCTTTGCCTTTGATGTGTTTCCTTACAAACTCCAAATGCAAGGGGCTTCTGTCAACAGCCGATTGTACGTGCTCTCCAATTTTCATCTCATAGCATGGCACGATATCAGCGATAAAATTACCTTTGGAACCGACGCCCTTAGGCGTCATTTTTGTAACAAACCTGATGTAAGGGTGCTCTGCATATTTCATCTGCACGCGCCCTTTCATAGCTTTTGCCAGTTTCTTGCCCAGCTCTAAGCCTTTCTTTTCAAGATCTTCTCTTTTAACATATCTTGGAAATATTATGAAAAGATCAATATCATGGTCTCCGCTTAACCATGTGCCTTTGCCTACAGAACCAACACACAAGCATGGCAAACCTGAGAACTCTTTTGCCCGTTGTATTAATTTATCTAGAAACTGTTCAATCTTCAATGCTTCTTTTTCAGAGGGCTTGATTTTTTTGAGAACTTGTGATTTTATTTTTTCCATATAGTTAATTGCAATTTGTCCTTATTAAGTTTCTAATCTTATCTACTTTATGGAATTCATTTCTCACCCTTGGGTCAACAAAAATTCTATAGAAAAAAGGGATTACCAGGAAAGCTTGGCACAAACAGCTCTTAATGCAAACACGTTGTGTGTGCTGCCTACAGGATTAGGCAAGACAAATGTGGCAGTGCTAGTTGCAGCAGAGCGGCTGCGAATGGACATGAACAGAAAAATTCTATTCATGGCGCCTACAAAACCTCTGGTTGAGCAGCACCGTACAAGCTTTGCAAAAATGTTAAAGATAGGTGAAGATGAATTAAAAGTTATAACAGGTGAAGACAAACCAGAAATCCGTCATGAACTGTATAAAAAAGCCGATGTTATATTTTCAACGCCACAAACAATTGAAAACGATTTGAAGCAGGGTGCTTTATCACTAAAAAATTTTTCACTATGCATTTTTGACGAAGCTCACAGATGCATTGGGAATTACGCGTATACATATATTGCAAAGATTTACATCAGCCAATGCACAGATCCGCTGATTTTAGCGCTGACTGCTTCGCCAGGCAGCGAGCTCCAGAAAATAAACCTGATCAAAGATAATTTGTTTGTCAAGAACGTTGCAATTAAAACAAGAGACGATTCTGACGTAAAGCCTTATGTGCAGGAAGTAAAGCATGAATGGCTGGAAGTGGAGCTTCCAATAGCAATGAATTCAATAAAAAAATATCTGGATGAAATGAAAAATTTAAGGATAAAAAAATTGCTTGACTGGAAAATAATACATCAAAACATTGTATCAAAAACATACCTTCTGAAGCTTCAGGAAGAGCTGATAAGAAGAAAAACAGGCATGAGTTTTGCAGCATTGCGGATTGTTACAGAAATAATTAAAATAGATCATGCATTACTGCTTCTAGAAACGCAATGTCTTTCATCTTTGAATGAATTTCTCATGAAAATTGAAGAAGAAGCAAAGGCAGGCAAAACAAAGGCGTCACAAGCTCTTGTCAAGGAAGATAACTGGAAAGCCTCACTAAGGCTTACACATGAACTTATGAAAGAAGGTCAGGAACATCCAAAATTGGAAAAATTAAAAGAAACTGTTGCAAGCATGCTTGAAGCAGACAAATATTCAAGAATCATAGTCTTTGCCCAATACCGCGATACTATAGCAAAGATTGCGTCGTCCTTGAAACAAATAAAGAATGCAGCACCTGTTGAGTTCATAGGCCAGGCCAAGAAAAAAGGCAAAGGCTTGTCACAGAAAGAGCAAGTGCAGATATTGAATGAATTCAAGATGGGCTTTTATAATATTTTGTGCGCATCACAAGTTGCTGAAGAAGGTCTTGACATTGTAGAAACAGATGCAGTAATATTTTATGAACCCACGCCTTCAGCAATAAGAAAAATACAAAGAGCGGGAAGAACAGCAAGAACACAAACAGGCCGCGTGATAATAATGCTCACAAAAGGAACAAGAGACGAGGCATATCACTGGGCATCTACAAGAAAAGAGCAAAGGATGAAAAATACTCTTTATGCAATGCAACGAGCTGGCGACCTTAGTCGCTTCAAAGACGTGAGAAAATGATCCAAGGCATAATTTTTGACTGGGATGGCGTATTGTACGACTCATTTGGCTATTATTACAAATTTCTCAAAATTCTTGCAATAAAAGAAGGTAAGAAATTCCCGTTCAAGAGCTTGAATGATTTCAGGGAACGGATGCCACAAAATTTTCCTGAAGCAGTTAAAATATTGGGAATAGAATCAAATAATCCTTACAAAGATTACAAAGCTCTTTATGTTAAGCACATGGATGCGCATAACATACTGCTTTTCAATAAGATGAAGCATCTCATAAACAAGACAGCTTCATTGAAGTTTGGCATTGCCTCCTCTGGATTGCAAAGCATCATAGAAGAAGTCCTTGAAAAAAACAAGATGACTCCAAAATTCCAGTCAGTAATAGGATACAGGAATGGAGCAATAAAAATAAAACCCGCTCCTGACATGCTGCTGATTTGTGCGAAAGAAATGAAAATTAAACCCAAAAATCTAATCTATGTTGGAGACTTCTACACAGATATCATGGCAGCAAGAAACGCTGGAATGATATCTATTGCTGTGACATGGGGTTACTCGGCAAAAGAAATTTTGAAAGAGGAAGACCCTGATTTCATAGCAGAAAAACCTGACGACATTTGGAAAATAGTAAATAAATTGAATAATGGAGCTGCTAAGCATGGAAATTAGCGCAGGTGTTATACTTTATAGAAAAGACGTCAAAACACCAGTGTATCTGCTGCTTCATTATGAAAATAAAGATACCGGGAAAAATCACTGGGACTTTCCGAAAGGCCACATTGAGAAAGGCGAGACCTTGAAGCAAACAGCCATTAGAGAGCTTGAGGAAGAAACTGGCATAAAAGGTGTGGAACTGATTGAAGGGTTCAAAGAAGAGGTATCATATTTTTTCAGAAAAGAAGGCAAATTTATATCAAAAAAAGTTATTTTCTTTCTGGCAGAAACAAAACAGGAAAAAATAAAGCTGTCTTTTGAACACATTGGTTACAAATGGCTTCCTTACAAAGAAGCATTCGATCAAGTCACGTTCAAGAACGCAAAAAATGTACTGGAAAAAGCCCACAAGTTTTTGGCTGGTTGATATTCACTTTTTGAACAAAGCTTTGTTTTTCCAGAGATACCACAAAACTACAATGTCAATTATAATGCCAATTATATTGAATGACAGTGCGCTTATAATCAGGCTTATCACTTCAAGAATCATTACAACTGTCCATCCTATTTTCTTCATTTTCCATAGCTTATAGCAGGCAAACAATCCTACCAAGCCTAGAACTAAAAATATAATTCCTGCCGCTCCTGCAAATAACGCCCCTAAACCACCGAGCAAAGTTGCAACAAAAGGAGCTGCTGCAAAAAATACTAATCCAAGCAATATTATAATTATAGAAAATATCATGCCAAGTATTGATATAATACTGACTCCTAAAGGCCTTTCTTTTGTTTTTTTCTCTGCCATAGTAATTCTTTGTAATGGCTGCTTAAATACAGATAGTTCTTAAATCTTCACACAATATTATAGCCATGCAAACATCTTTTCCCTCAGAAAATATTGTAATTTACGCAGATAACAGAGAATCGAACAGCAGGGTAGTTTCTATACTCAAAAAGCATTGCTCGCTTCGTGAGCAGAAGCTGGAAGTTGCTGATTACCTGCTTAGTGAAAGGGTTGCTGTAGAAAGAAAAACATCAGCAGATTTTCTTCAGAGCATTATAGACAAGAGATTGTTTGAACAACTGTCTAACATGAAAGACAATTTCACAAACCCTATCTTGCTGATAGAAGGTAATTCCCTGTTTGAAAAATCAATAAACATACATGACAACGCAATAAGAGGCGCTCTGGCATCAATAGCTGTAGATTATTCAGTGCCTATTTTGTGGACTCATAACCAACTGGAAACAGCAAAGATGCTTTACAGGATAGCTCACAGAGAACAGTTAGGTCAGAAAAAGTCTATTGGCCTACGCGGAAAGCGCAGACTACTAAGTGAAAACCAGATGCAGGAATTCCTAATAGAAGGATTTCCAGGCATAAGCGGCACAACTGCAAAAAAGCTCCTTAAACACTTCGGCACCTGTGAAAAAATTTTCACATCGCCTGAAAGCGAGCTCCAGAAAGTTGACGGAATAGGCAAGGAAACAGCCGCCAAAATCAGACTGCTCCTCACAAGATTCTATGAAAAAAGCATTTTAGAAGACTAACCCCAACCTATGGTTTGAAATAGTGTTGGAGAATTAGCATATTCTTCATTAGCCCTTCCTACTCTATCGTGAAATAACTGAGGAATAGGATCAATTATAGTATCATCATATTCATTTGCAATGCCAAGCATTTCTCTATATTTCATATCTTTCGGTGGAGCTTTCTCTCCAAATAGAAAATAATAGCGTAATTCCACAACACTATAATCGGCTAATTTTTTACCCGTATAAAGAACCCCGGCAGAAAGTAATGCAGATCCTCCCAAAACAGCACCAAAAAGTAAAAAATCATCCATAAAACTAACATTCCTCAAAGAGCTTAAATCCCTTCCTCTCATACTCTTTCTATGCTTTACCTAATAGGTGCAGGCCTGAAGAAAGGCGATATAACATTGAACGCAGTGGAAGCTCTGGAAAACTGCCAGAAAATTTATGCGGAGCGCTATACTGGCCACATGGATGTAGAATATATACAAGACTTTATTCATAAGGAAATAATTGTACTGGACAGGACAAAGGTGGAAAGCAATTTTCTACAGGAAGAAGCTAAAGAAAGCACTATTGCGCTTTTAACGCCAGGCGATCCGCTGACAGCGACAACGCATATTGAATTAATGATTGAAGCAAAAAGGCAAGGCGTAGAAATAGAAATAATTCATGCGCCTTCTATATTTACAGCTGTTGCAGAATGCGGCTTGCAGCTTTACAAGTTTGGCCGCACAGCAACATTGGCAAGACCACAACCAAACTACAGCCCTGATTCGCCATATGACGTAATTGTCGAAAACAAAAAATCCGGTCTCCACTCCTTATTGCTGTTAGAAATAGACATGCCAGCAAAAGAAGCTATTAGCATATTGAAAATCATAGAAACAAAAAAGGATGGTAATGTGTTGAATGAAAAAATAATAGCAATACACTTTGATGAAAAAACAGAAATACAATACGAAAATGCTGATCTTTTGTACCTGCCAGCTCCATGCTGCCTTATCATTCCAGGGAACATGCATTTCAAAGAAGAGGAGGCCCTTTCACTATGGTCATAAATACAGATAAGCAACTAAGAGAAGAAATTGAAAAATGGACCAAGAAAGCCAAAGAAAAACGGAAAAACCTGAAACTGCTGGATGACTCCAGAATGATCATGATCAAGAATATTGATGCCTACATCAAAGATTCAGATTATTTTTTGCAGAAAAATGACCTTGTCAGGAGCTTTGAGGCAATTGTATGGGCATGGAGTTGGATGGAAATTCTACAGGATCTGGATATAGTTGCAGAAGTGTGTTAAGAAAAGTAATTCCTAACAGAATTTCTTGCACCGGCAAATAAATTTCCAACAAATAACCAGTTAAATGAAGGCAAGTAAGATACCTGATCTAGTGAGATTTGTGCAGGACGTTCAAATTCGCTTCTAGCGCGCCTGTATTGACCTAAGCTACGAAAAGCTTGTAAAAAAGTCGGATTTTGCTTAAAACTTGCTTGAGCTTCTGTTTCTTCACGTTTCAAGTATGCTTCGTCTTCGGACAACATAAAAACCATCAGAACAATCCACTTGGCAAGAAGCCTCTTAGGAAATACAACCAGAATAAAGCCATCGCTATGAATGCAATGCCTCCAAACACCAACCTAGGTATTTTATGGTCCATCGCATTCCACTCTTCTTTTGAAAGCCAGAAGAATGTCTTGAACACCCCTGCGATTGCGGATATTTTTGACATAGTTATGTTTGTAGAACTAATGCTTTAATAGGTTTTGTTTAGCAAATTGTTCTATGGAATCAAGCTTTCCTAAGGTAGGAATTGGAGTAATAATTCTAAACCAAGAAGGAAAAATTCTAGTAGGCAAAAGAAAAGGCGCTCATGCTCAATTTTATTCTATTCCAGGAGGCCATCTTAATTTTGGCGAAACATTTGAAGATGCCGCCATTAGAGAAATAAAAGAAGAAACAAATCTAGATTTGGAAGATGTAAAAGTTATTGGCGTAACAAACAATATGGAAACCTTTAGAAAAGAAGGCAAGCACTATGTTTCTATTGTGCTATTATCTGTAAAATTTTCAGGCGAGTTAAAAAACATAGAACCAGACAAATGTGAAAAATGGATATGGATAGATCCAAAAAATTTGCCAAAACCACATTTCGACGCAAGCAAAAGAGGGATTCAGTGTTATTTGGCCAATAAGTTTTATACAAAGTATGAATGATTATAGTTTCTTTATCTTTCCAGGCCTTGGTTCAAAACAAGTTCCTTCATTTAGAAGGTCATTTATAGCAGATTCTACTATATTCTCTGCCAAACCAGAAGCTGCAACAAGATCGCTGTAATCGCAGCCCTCCCCCTTATCAAGCTGTTCTATAAGGTCTAGGACTTTAGCATTATAATTGTTATTCTTCTGGGGCATTGACTCCAAAACAGCTTCAGTATATTCCTCTGGTATTGCATATCTTTCCCTCATCATTCTTTTTAGCTCTTCTGCATTTTGGACAGTATTTTTAAAATCCATGATAATTTTCTTCTTGTCTTCCAGCTCCCTGTGCAAATTTCTTATTTCCAGCTCTCTCAGGAGCTCATGATTAATATCAAGAACAGCGGCTGTTTCTGGCGACAGGTACATCTCGCCTTGGTACTCTTTGATGCGGCCAATAACATCTACTATATTTCCAACTTCTATTGAATTAAATATGGCCATGCCGCCGAAAGCCTTCGCCCTTATGGTGCTTGTGCCGTCATCTAATGTCAAAGAAGCCATCTTGCCGCTTTCAGAAATAAATTTGTCTACGACAGTTGCAAGAATTCTTACTCTTGAAAGTTTTCCAAAATCACTAAGAACATAATTAGGATTAAACCCTTCCTGCACTACAAATTTCCCGTTCACAACAGGCGCTATCTTGGTCTTCACAGCAGTCAATCGTCTTTTTTCTGTCATGTGAATAAGATGTCATAAATTTATTTAATTGGATGATTTAGCGCTTTACTCCCAATTTTTTGAGGTCTTTTTTAAGCTGTGCTGCATTTTCAAACAATATACCTTTCATTCCTATAGACTCTGCCATATTAACAAATTCTTGGATGTCGTCTACAAACACACATTCTTCAGGCTTGCAACTTAATTTCTTCAAAGTATATTCAAATATTCTTTTGTCGTCTTTTGTCATGCCAATCTTGTTCGATAAGATTAACTCATCGAATATGTCGAAAAACCCTCTTTTTTCATTTATCTTTACATGCTCTTCAGAAATGTTTGTTATAGCAGCAACTGTGTAGTTTTTCTTAAGAGAAATTATTATGTCTTTTACTTCATTATCTACATGCGTTAATTCTTCAAAGCGTTCTGTCCAAAGATTCCTCAATATTTTATCAGGAATTTTCTTGCCAAGCTTTTTGGCTATTTTTTTCCAGCCCTTAAATCCTGTCATTTCTCCTTTGCAATAAGGTATGAATTCTATTGCAATCAAATGCCAGAATTTAGATTTGTCTTTCTCTTGTATTTTGAATATTTCGGCAAAATAATCGAGCAATGGACTCATGTCAAGCAATACACCGCCCAAATCAAAAATAATAGCTTTTATCATATTTCCTTCTCCAGAAGTATTCTATTCTCCTTTACTTTGTCTATGCTTTCGGCATTTATTATTAGAAACCCGTATTTCACAAGATATAGAAGCATTTCCCTTCTTGTGTTTCTTGTCTTTATTCTAATCTTCCTATAGTTATTATTCTTTGCCCATTTGTCCTGAAAGTCCATCATTTTTTTCAAAACACCCCTGTTTCTGAATTTAGGGATGACTCCTGTCATCCAACAGTAAAATGTTTGTGATTTGGCGCCATTAGGCGTCTGTTCATTGTCATACCCAATCAGATAGCCCGCCGGCTTTCCATTTACATATGCAATAATAAGCAAATGTTTTTTCTTTTTGTACCTTTCTTCAAATTCGCTTTGCGTTTCAGATTTGTCAAACTCAGGGATCTTAGAATTAACTCTAAGGATTTCTTCGATAGTTGATTGCTTTACAGCTATTTTCATAAAGAAAATATTGCATCTTGAAGTAAATATAACATTCTTTTGAATATTAAGTTTTCCTGTAGAACCCGCCATGTGGTTCAAAGATGGTTCCGTCTTTTCTCAATTTTTCTATCGTCTCTTGTGCGTCTTTTTCAGAGATGCCTTGGTTCTGCGCCTCTGCAAGTATGTCGGCTTCTGCTACTTCACGCGAGGTCTGCTGCAGCTTTTCTATAATCTCAAGTATGGAATTGAGCCTTTTCCTCTTGCCTGTTGTGAAACCGCTTTCCAATTTATCAATATCAATGACGCCTGTTTCTCTGTCAAATCCCAATTGACGTAAAGAAAATTGCATAAGCCGCATTGCCCTTTCAGCGTCTTCTCTTCTGATATGTGTGTCAAGCCTCACCTTAGCAGAAGCTTCTGCCAATCTCAACAACGCTTCATACTGTCTTAATGTAATACCTATAGGACCGCCTTCGCCTGCAGGACTGCGCATTTCAATATAAAAATTCTTTAGCATTTGTGCAGCTTCGTCTGTAAGGACCAATTCTTTCACAAACTGCTTTGCATAAGCTATATACTTTCTTAGAAGATGCAAATCAATAACAGGAACAACTTTTTGAGGATCTGTTCTTGACATAATTATATGGTCAGCCAGTTTCTCGTCTGTTGTTTTGTCAGGCTTATCTATAATTGCAAATTTGAGGTCAAATCTCGACAGCAGTGTTTCAGGTATTTGTATCTGTTCTATTATTGTTTTGTAAGTGTCAAACCTGCCATACTGCGGATTGGCGCCAGCCAGTACAGCTGTCTGAGCTGGCAAAGTGGCAACAATAGAAGCTTTGGCAATGCTTACAGTTTCCACACTCATTGCTTCGTGCATTGCAGTTTGATCGTCTCTGCTCATTTTATCAAATTCGTCTATGCTTATTACGCTTTTGTTTGCAAGTATAAGCGCGCCTGCTTCCAGCACCCAAGTGCCTATTATTTCGTCTTTTCTTACTGAAGCAGTGAGGCCAACGCCAGAAACTCCGCTTCCTGAAACATATTTGCCTCTGGGCACAACAGTTGAAACGAGTTTTAGCATAACTGTGTTGTGAACAACGAGATTATTGCACACAAAAGTCTCATTTCCATCTATAGAAAGATCATAGACATATTTTTCTTTAGAAGGGATTATTTCTACCGATTTTACCCTGTCCCATACAAGTGAAGAACTTATTGCTCGGTGTAAATGATTCAAGAGTTCACGAACTTCCTCATTTTTCTGTTCTTCAGCTTCCTTAAACAGGAATTGATATATTTCATTTATCCTGCCTCGTCCTATTCTGCCTCTTTTTTTAACAGTTCTCATCATGGCAGACAATGCACGTCTTTTCGTAGAATCCGCATGTTTTCTTGATGACATGTTTAATGATTTTACAATTTCATAAAGCAAATCTGTGCATGGTATAACGTCCAATGAATCCTTTTCTGAAAATCTCTCATTTATCTTATGTTTTCCTATAAGTTTTATCTTAGACAAAAGTAATTCCGCATGCCTTCCAGCAATCCTAGTTTCATAGCATATACGATTTTCGCCATTATAAGTATATTTTTTTTCTCTAGTGCTGCTAAAAACACTCATCAATGACAAAATTTCTACTACCCCATCTATCAGGTCTTTGCTTATGGTAGAAAATCCTAGGGAAAGATTTTCCTTCGTTCTGCCCTTTGAAGGCTTTGCATTAACAAAATACCCATCGCCTGAAAATAGACCTGAAACAAGACCTTGAATGAAATCTTCAGAAGCAAAAAAACAAAAGTCTGGTATTTTCTTCCTTATAGCTCCAGAGCCTTTTATTTTGCTTTCATTTTTTATCTCATTGTAGCAATTTGCATCCAACCATTCTATAAGCCTTTTTGAATTTATTATAACTCCTTCTTTATTTTCAGATACATTTAGGCCAAGAGTTTTTACAAAATTGCTGACAAGTTGTCTTCTTTCTTCATTTTGTGATGCAATAGCTACATGGTTGCCTGAATGGCTTCCTTCTGACAAAAACATGCCCAAAAAGAACCCAAAGTTCCAGTCCAATTTGATTTTTTCTGGAAGTGGTTTTGTATTTGTAAATTTTTTCTGGTCACCAAAGCTTATTTCCGATAAAAGTTCTCTATGCGCACCAAGAGGGATGGGAACATAAGAATTGGTATTTAACATATTCCCCTTTATCGGATTTATTTTTCCTTTTGCATCCATGCAGACAAAACTATGATCAGTAGTTGCTATAATTTGCCTTCCGCTCCGCGTCTTTATTTTTACAAGATGTGAAGGCGATAAGTGCCTTATGAAAGCAGTTACAGGTTTCCATTCAATACGTGATGTTTCTGGATTTAATGTGATAGTTTTTATTCCATCTCTATTTTCAAAGCAAATTTCAATACCATCTTTTCTGACAACAGTTTCTTTTTTGTTGTCGATCATGTCGTCTATTAATCTACCTATTGTTGTAAATTCTGGACCTTTTTCAGAATTGTGAAGTAGCTTACTGTTTCCTACTAAGCTTTTGCCAGTCCCAGGGTCGCCACATAATAAAATATGAAGATTGCCCCTTATCCTTGAACCATCAGGCATGTAGTGCGCCACGCCGCCAAAAAGTTGCAAAGCCACCGCTTCTTTTATCTCTTCAAACCCATATATGCCAGGCGCTATCGACAGTTTTAATTTTTCATAAATTTCAGGGTCATGGGCTAAGTTTTTGATCTGCATTTCATCCTCTGGAGTAATCTCCAGGTCCTCAAATTCTATTTCTCTTGTTTCGACATGATTTGCCTCTAGATAGATGTCCATTTTCGTAGTTAGCTTTCCTTTTATTCTTCTCGGAAGTTCTTTCAGCACGCCCGTTATTCTCAAGCTAGATCCTGGATCTGTTTTCTTCTGCATTCTTGGTGTTGTCAAATCTTCTTTCAGAAATATTGGAAGTTCTCCCGGTTGTTCGCCTGTTGTAATTTCAAAAGGCTCTAATCCAGTTATCCACCGTGTGTCTATCAAATTTTTACTTATTAAAGGAAAATCTCCTCTTCTGCCGCATTCGCACATTATTGGTTTTGTCAACAGGTTGCCATCTTGAAGAACGTTTATTTTCGCAGAACAGTCAGGACATTCAAATATTGCAGAGTGTATCTGCGGCCTGACTTCTGTAGCAGATTTTATTGTTGCATCTATCTGAATGAATTTTCCAAGGTGTTTTGCCCTCAGATTTCTTATCCTGATGTACTTGCTTTCAGGCAAGTTCCTGAACCTGACTTTTATTGGCTCTTCAACAATATTTATAACAGCTTCGTCAAATGTTTTCAACATCATTGCAGGCTCTTCCAAAAGCATGTCAGCTGTTATAGGGTCGTATCTGTCAAATATATCAAAATCAACCACAATGGCCTTTTCATCTTTTACCGCTTTAAGCAATTCTGGGTAATACTTTTCCCTAAGAAATTCTTCAAATTTCGAAGTAGAAGCGTCAAGTGTCGAAGGACCTCTAGTGCTTCGTTCTGCACTTTCTGGCATTACAATAAAAAGCACTTGAAACTATTTTAGATTGACCCCTTTGTTTCATCTGAAGGTAGGTCTTAACTTAATAGTAAAAAATATATCAGAAATTTTTAGGAGCTCTGTTGTACCCTATAACCCAAAGATCAGATTTGTGTCTAACTACTCCGCCTTTTATACCTGCAGCAAAACCTTCTTCAAAATGCATCAATTCTTCGTAGTGCCTCAAAAGTGCGCGTTCTGAAACATAAACCGGTCTATCAGCTCGTTCAATTGCTTGTCTAAAATCTTTTGCACTTAAAGCATTGCCTCCAACGCTTACCTGAGCATCATCAGGTGCTGCTAGAACTCGTCCCAATTCCGTTGGGCTAATAAAACAATAAGCAAGCCCATCAACTGACCAATGAAAAACAACAGTATTACCAACTATCATTCTATCATACATTATTGTATCGTGCGGTGTTATTTTAATACTCATTCAAAAAAAGATATCAGAAAAGTATTAAAAAGAAAAAATTTCTAATTATTATGCTTTCAAAGCTTTCAGTTGAGCTTCAAGCTTTGCTACTGCTTGTTCTACAGCCGCCAAGCTTTTTGCACCAGCGCATACAACTCTGCCAGAACTGAATAACAGGAAAGCTACTTTTGGATCATATATTCTGTATACCAATCCAGGAAACTGCTCAGGCTCGTATTCGCTATTTTCTAATTGGAATGCTAGCTGGTCTAAATTCAAGTCTCTTTCCAAATTAACAGCAACAACTATGTTTTCAATTTTAACTTTCAATGTTTCTACATTGAATCTAATTCCAATTTTTTTGATGTTTTTTACAGTTTTTTTCAAAGCAATCTTTGCGGCAGCTGTGCTTCTCGCGCCAACACATATTATCTTGCCAGATCTGAAAATTAATGTAGCAACTTTCGGCTCGTCAAGTCTGTAAACCAAACCAGGAAACTGTTCTGGTTCGTATTCGCTTGATTCTAAAACATTAAGCAATTTGTCCAAAGATATTGTTTTTTTGATATCGGTAGAAGCCACAACATTTTCTATCTTAATTTTCTTAGTCATTTTCACCACATCCATTAAATATATAGATTGACGCAAAGCGTCTTTGCTTGCGCCATTAGGCGCTTTTATAGCAAACCAAATAAAGAATCGGGTAGGTCAGCTATAAACCTTTACCTATTTAAATAGTCCAAAATCTTTATATACTCATGCTTTACCGTCACGTTTTTAGAGTTAAATCAGAGCCTGATAAATTTTATGATATAACACAACAAATAAATGAAGTAATTAAAAAATGCCTGATAAAAGACGGCTTGTGCCATCTGCATCTTAAAGGCACAACAGCATCGTTGCTGCTTCAGGAATACGACATGATGTTGTTGACAGATCTGAGAAAGCTGGTAGAAAAATTGGCGCCAAAGAAAAAATTATACCAGCATCCAGAGAACGCGTTCTCCCACCTAAAAACTTCGCTGCTTAAAACAGAAATCACAATACCTCTTTTTAACGGCAGTTTAGATTTGGGCCAATGGCAAAGCATAATACTAATGGAATTCGACACTATAGCAAGAGAAAGAGAGCTCATACTGACAATTAGCGGAGAATGAGCCTTTTCTTTCGTTGCTAGCAACAAAAAAACACGGGCAAAAAGAAAAAATATTATTTGAAGAAAATTAAGTTGCTTTCGGCAATTTTTCCATTTAATAAAGGGCTTTGAATAGTACCTCCGAAAGTGAAACGTAATGACTTTTCAATACACTCCAGATGGATTGTAGTACGTTGACTTTAACCATACTTTCGGAGGTACTGTTGAATAATATGCATTTCCAACAAAGACATTATTGTGAACTTTGACAAATATAGGGTTAATAAAAGTTCTCAATATTTAATAATCTTTTCTTTCCGCAAGCGGTTTCTTTGCAGATAACTTTTTATAAGTCGCAAAAGAAAGGGCTTTATGAAATTCATTTATGCAACAGACATGCACGGCAATATGCTAAGCTTCCGAGTAGCTCTTCAGACTGCAAAGAAAATGGGAATTAAAAATATAATTTTTGGCGGGGATGTTTCACCCAGACGCATGGCCATAGTGATTAACAAAGAATTGGTAGTAATCTTGCCAACCGGTCAGGTTATGGAATACAAGGAAAAGTTTGAGAAGGACTCTAATTGTGTAATAGTCCACAAAAGTGAAAAATCCGTAGATATAGAAAAGATGTTCAGGGATTATTTCTTGAAATTTTCAACACACCAAGCAGCATGGTTATCAACTGTACTCTTGCGAGAATTTATGGAATTCAAAAAAACATACCAGTGTTCTATTTCCATAATGGGTGCAAATAACGACCCTAAAAAGCTCGTGCAGATATTTGATGAAGCAGAGTCCAACGGCATTATTCAGCACCTGCACAATAAGGCATTTGTAGCAGACGATTGTATGATTGCAGGATATCCGTTCATTTCACCAACGCCTTTTCAATTCGAATACTGGGAAAAGCCAGAAAAAGAAATTTACACAGATCTGAAGGAACTTGTAAAAAAATCAGATATAAGCAAAACAATTCTTGTAACCCATGTGCCGCCAAAAGACACGCCTTTGGATGTAATATGGTCAGGCAAGCATGTAGGATCTTCTGCACTCAGAAGGTTTATAGAAAACTACAAGCCTCTGCTAAATTTATCAGGCCACATACACGAAGCGCCAAAGATAAGCGGCAAATGGCTTTATCGAATAGGAAAAACAATCTGCATAAATCCCAGCGATTCAGAAGACAAGCTACAACTTCTAATCGGAGACACCGAGAGAATGAATTTCAAAGTGATTTAGGCATCATCATAAATTCCAATGCCGCATGTATCTTCCTTTCTTAATATTCTAGATGCGTCAGTGTAAATAACTGCATCTTCTGCAGGGCCTACTGTAACAAGAGCGATTGGTGTTTCGTATGTATCGCTTAAAAAATCTAAGTATGTGCGTGCCTGCTCTGGTAATTTTCCATAATATCTTATGTCATTTGTAGGTGTTTTCCATCCTCTAAAATTCCTGTATCTTGCCGTACAATGAACTAAATCTGTTGGACTATCAGGAAATTCAAAATCCTTCATAGGAGAGCCTTTGTAATTGTAACCAACACAGACAAGAATTTCATCTTGATTATCAAAAACATCTAAAGCAATAACAGCTAGAGCATCAGGCCTGTTTTTTTGGATGACATATTTTCCTGCGACTGTATCATGCCATCCAATTCTTCTTGGCCGCCCTGTACTTACACCATATTCATCACCGCATCTGCGTAAGTCTTCTGCCACTTCACCGCTTATTTCCGAAGGCAGAGGACCTTCTCCTACTCGTGTGGTATAAGCTTTTATCGTGGAGACAACTCTCAAGTCTAAGTCCCTTAAATTTATTCCAGTATTTGCAGGTATGCTATCAATCATTGCATTAGCAGATGTAACATACGGATGACTGCCGCGCTTCAAATCTAACATTCCGCCATGAGACACATGAAAAACAAGCCTTGCGCCAGTATCAAGTAATTCTCTCATTAACTTCTCAGTATTCCGGAATGTAACTTTTTCTTTCATTCTTTCGTAAAGCCTTAGTTGTTTTTCCAATTCTCTTTGTGGGTATTCATGCTTTAACCCATAAACTCTTGTTACAATTTTTAATATATCAGCCGCATGACCATTTTGCAAATCATAGAATCTTACACCCATTCTAACTTCTCTGTCTGCTGCAGCAGGCCCGACGCCGCGCAACGTTGTTCCTAGTTTTTTTCCAATACCTCGTCCTTCTATTTCTTTGTGATGTGTAAGGATAAGTCTTGCTTCTGATGAAAAATAAGTTCTTCCATGTAAATTTACACCAATAGATTCGAGATAAGGAATTTCTTTGTCAAGCAGCGCTTCTTGATCTACAAGAACGCCTTCTGTATCGATAGAAATCGTGTTTGGTCTTGCAACAGTAATGGGCAAAAGGTGAACTTTAACCTTTTTCCCACCCACAGTAGCGCCATTTCCTGCATTATGCGCGCCTATGCATTTAATTCCAGCAACTTTTTGACCTGAATTATCACTGAACTGCCTGCCTGAAAGAAGGTAAACGACTCGTCCTTTTCCCTCATCTCCCCAATGTGTACCAGTCACAGCTAAATTGCTCATTAAAACCTCAATTACTATGAAACCAATCTTTTTATTCTTCATTTTTAACCTTTGCCATTTTAGGATGTTTATGAAATTAGCAGCACTTGTGTCAGGCGGCAAGGACAGCTTGTATTCTTTGTACTTAGCCAAAAAAGCAGGCCATGAGATTGTTCATATTTTATCGTTCGTCTCAGAAAACAAAGAAAGCTACATGTTTCACATACCAAACCTGCATATGGTTGAAGAACAGGCAAAGCTCATGGATATTCCTATTTCTTATATCAAAACAAAAGGCGTGAAGGAAGAGGAGCTAGATGACATAAAAAAATCACTCGTAGATTTGAAAAAACAGAAAGGAATAGAAGGAATTGTAACAGGAGCAGTTGCTTCTACATATCAAAAATCAAGAATTGATAATATTTGTAAAGAAATTGGGTTGCAATCGTTAGCGCCTATATGGAACATGCCATTGGGCAAAAGCGTTGAGGATATGATTAAAACAGACTTTGAAATCATAATTGTTGCAGTGGCGGCTCCTCCTTTGGATGACAAATGGCTTGGCAGAAAAATTGACAAAAAATGTCTGGAAGAACTGATGGAACTGAATAAAAAATATGGCATTAATCCGAACGGAGAAGGCGGCGAGTTTGAATCTCTTGTCTTGGACTGTCCAATATTTTCAAAGAAAATTTTAATAAAAGCATCGGAAAAACATTACAATGAAAAAGAACATTCAGGTTATTTGCAAATAAAGAAAATAGAATTTGAGGATAAAAATTAACTCTACAACAAATCATGAGGTCTTCCTTCTGCAGAGGCAGCTTCTGACATAACTCTAAGCATAGCATTTTCATATGCATCTTTTATGCTTCTAAGACCTCCTTTTCGTAAGCCATCTCTCACTGCAAAAAGAAAATCTTGCATGTATGGCTTTAACGGACCTACATATTGTACACGACCTTCTACACCTTCTTCAAATCTTGCATGATCATAGCGTCCTGTCATCCATGCTCTGGCTCTTTCAGATCCTTCGCCCCAATATGGTTTTGATGGTGGTGACACATTGTAATTAACGGGTGTCGGGCTTTCTGCAGTCCCCGCAAATATTCTTCCACTCATTATAATATCAGCGCCAACTGCGAATCCGATAACAAAATCCTTTGCCCTGGAAAATCCACCATCACCAATTACTGGTACATAAATCTCCGTTTTTCTGTGAAATTCATCACGAGCTTTTGCCACTTCTTGTATGGCTGTGGCTTGTGCCATGCCTACACCTATCTGTTCTTGAGTTTTACAAATGCTGCCAGGTCCCATTCCAACTCCTATACAAGCTGCTCCGCGTTCTGCAAGATACCTGAACCCGTTTGGTGTAACAATATTCCCAGCGCCAACTGGAATTTGTGGAAAATTTTTAAGCACATATTCAAGTGTAGTAGCAACATGTCCAGAAAATGCCTGAGACGTAGTTATGTACAAAAAAGTTGAGCCAGCTTCAACGAGCGTCGGAACTCTTTCTTCATAATCATGTGTATTAATTGCGTCGCCGCCTAAAAATCTTTTTTGATTATCAACCAGTTCATTTGGATTTTCTCTATGCTCTCTAATATCTTTCAGAAATACCATATATTTTATTCTGCCGTCTGGCAGTAAAACAGGCATGCTGCCATGATGGCTGTCTCTTAACAAATCATCTGCTCGCTTTAGATCTTCTCCAACAGCCGCATAAGAAGCAAATACTATTCGATCGCGCGGTATCATTCTATCTCTTACCTTGAGCTCTCTATGTCGTCCAATGTCATAATCGCGTGACGTTATCATACCTACAATAGGTGTGTTCAGGGTTCCATCCTCTGTTACTGGAAAAGTTGAATAGCCTCTTTCAGTAGAAGTACGATAAAGTTCATCTATTAACGCATCATGGCTAATGACTGAAGGAACAATAAATCCAGCCTTTCTGTTTCTTACTGTCCTTCTTTGTTCAGCTTGACTTTCTATAGGCTGACTGCAGTTAGAAATTGAAAATCCTCCAAGTCTCGCTACTTCAACATTAAGTGCAGGGCTGAAAACAGCTTGCATCGGAGAACTTATTACAGCAGTGTGTAATCTCAAAGCAGATTCTTCTCCATCTTTGTATCTTGTTAAAGGCGCAGAAAGATCTACATCATCCGTGGAAAAATCAGCGGGTACAAAACCAGGTTGCAGTAACAAATCTAATTCAGAAAGAGCCCTGCCAGGTTTGTCAATGATTTGCTTTGCCATACACTATATACTATGAAGAATTATTTAAAATCTAGCTCCTTTCAGTGCAGAAGCGCACTCGCATGTCCTTTCCTCAGGAATCTTGCCGGCAATAGAAACTATAAACTGTTTGAGCTTCTCATTATTCTCTTTGAACACTCTTACAACCTCATCAAGAGTTACAGCTTTTACATCAGGCAGATCGACGCCAGAGGCGTCTTTTCTCTTTTCTTTCAGCCCAGCATCATAATCTGTAATTACACAGATGCTGGCATAACATAGCTCTAATTCTCTGGCCAAAACAGCTTCTGGATATTGTGTCATATTAATTATATCTCCAATTTGTGAAAACATTGAGCTTTCCGCTTTTGTTGAAAACCTTGGTCCCTGAATAACAACAACAGTTCCTTTTTCATGAACAGAACCAAGCTGTTTCTTATTATCAATAATGATTTTTCTTAAATGCTCGCAGTAAGGGTTTGCAGTGCTTACATGAGTAGTTTCAGGCCCGTCGTAAAAAGTGTCTTTTCTTCGTGTGAAATTTATAAACTGGTCTGGAATTAGGAATTCTCCCGGCTTTACTTCTGTCTTCAGCGAACCAACAGCAGCCGGCGCAATTATGTGCTTGACACCAAGCTCTTTCAGCGCCCATATATTTGCCTTGTATGGAATTTTGTGCGGCGGATATTTGTGTCCTTTTCCATGTCTAGGCAGAAAAGCAATGTCTTTGCCATTTATTTTTCCTACCATTATAGAATCAGAAGGATTTCCATAAGGAGTATTGACATGCTCTTCCCTGACGTCGGAAAGCAATTCATAAAATCCGCTTCCACCAATAACTGCTAACATAAAGTGCACCGACGCGCATGCGTCAATTCTCTTGTTCATAGAAATACTTTAATAGTCTAATGGGTTCTGATATAGATATTTGCGTTGCTTATACTTCAGCTTAGAGCAAATATCTATAAGGAGTTTTCGTAACCTGATATAATTATAGGTTACGAAAAAGACTATAACTATGCAATATCCAGTTTCAGATTCGCCAGTAGACAGAAAAACTCTGGCCAGAGCTGTGCCTTACAAATACAAAGCTGGGCCAAAAGAAGTTCGGTTGGACATGATGGCTTATGCAGGACCTGGTGTAGTGGGTTTCATGAGGCCCGGTGAACATTTTATAGCATTAGAACTTGAAGGAAGAATGCCATACGGTCATATGGGTCAAGGACCAAAAGCTGTAAGAGAACACGAGCTAATGCACCATGATTTTCATCACGACGGTCATGAACAGGATGAAAAAAGAATAAACAGATTGGTTGCAAATAAGCTGGGGCTTTACAGCTTTCCATTCGCTTCTTATTAACTTTTAACCTTTTCCTAGTAATTTTATGGATGCGACACAGAAAACACAGCTATAGAAGAAACAACTCAATGAATATGGTTCCTGCATATTTTATGTTGCTATATGTAGCTTTGATATCAGCAAGAAGTGGAAAAAATGTATCGCATGCCCCAGAAACCGTTGCTAGACAAGAATATTTAACTTTATCAAATGGTTTGCAATTACCGTATACAAGAGTAGAAAGTGAAGAAAATTTAGACACGACTTGCCTTTATAGAATAAGAACAAGAGCAGGCATAAGAGAAATTATTGATGAAGGCAATGGCGGACCATATGCCTTAGGCACAGATGGGAATCAAGAATTCTTAACAGCCGAAAGGGCTCTTACAGATTATGAAAAAGCAGCACAAAATGCTAAAAATTTACCGCATTTACAGTAGCTTTAATCTCTTTCTTGCCAATAATTATTGATTATGTCTTGCTATTCTAACAGTCCTAAATACACAGGCATTGCTAGCTCAGGTTATGGCAGAGAAAAAAGAATTTACCAAAGTGCTGCACCAGTGCACCATATAACCTATGAACGCCCGCCAAGCCCGCTTGATGGTTATACCCGTGCATTATCTTCAGAGCAGAAAAATGCTTTGGAAATAGACGACCATGGTCTGCCAACATATCCGTCTTATCTTGGCATACCAATAACAGAGCCTATGCTGGAAGAGCACATGTTGGGCAGAACCAATGGAAGAAAAATAAACATATCTTCTGCTACAGATCCACAGATAAAGAACTTCGTGCTAATGCACGAAGAAGAGCACATTAAAGACATGTCTGCTTCAGAATGGGATGTTGACAAGCGTGCAGTTCAAAGATTGATAAAATCAAAGAAGCCTGTGTCATGGATAAAGGTAAAATTTTTACTCAGACAAAGATGGCACGAAAAAGCAGACTTGCTGCTTTCAGACGATACAGCAGCAGAGCTCGCATGCAGATAAGTTTAAGTAATTAATTCATTTATTTTTATTATGTTCTCACAAGAAACTTATAGAGCCAGATTAGAATCAGCAAGAAGGTGCTCCTTGGTTGATGTAAACTGTCACGGAACAGTTCTCTATTTGCTTAGACATAGAGATGTTGACAAATGCGCAACACATGAAGTCTTGTTAGAGTACTTAGACCCAAAACCTCTAGAAACACCAGAAATAGGACACGTGGGAATAATAGTGATAACCACTTACAAGTTTATAGCTCATTCAGGCATTGTCACAAGTACCGACCCTGTTTTATTGACGCACAGAAATGGTAGAAATAAGCATGTTATTGAGGATGAGCCTGCTGATCAAATTTTAGAAAGATATAGAAAATGTAATGATGTAGTAACCGTAGAGTATAGAAGACCAAAAGTTATTCTTGGGATTGCTGTTTGATTTTAATCCCTTTCTTTTCTTCTATTATCATGCCATCGTACAACATCGTAACATACGGCTGTTCAAACAATCAGGCAGAATCAGAAATAATGGAAGCCTTGATGCGCAAAAAAGGATTTTCTCCTTCTACTCAAGAACAGGCAGATATAGTTATTCTCAACACATGCTCTGTAAAAAGTGTAACAGAAAACAAAATCCTTCATGCAGCTCGAGAACTACAGAACAGCAACAAAAAATTCATTCTAACAGGCTGTATGCCTGAGGCACAATACGATATTATAAAAGAAGTTGTTCCAGAAGCAGGCATTGTAAGCACGCATCATATTGATAAAATAGCAGACGCCGCAGAAAGCATGTTAAATGGAGAATATGTTGAAATTCTTGGTAAAGCAAGACCAATTAAAGCCTCGCTTCCGAAAATAAGAAAAAATCCTGTAATAGACATCATACCTATATCATCTGGATGTAAATCTTTCTGCACTTTCTGCTCAACAAAGCTGGCAAAAGGCGATTTATTTTCCTATCCTTCAGAAATTATCGTTGATGTTGTAAAGAAAGCGGTAACAGAAGGCGTTAAAGAATTCTGGCTGACTTCTCAAGACAATGGATGTTATGGTTTTGACAAGAATAAAGATTTGGCAGATTTAATAAATGAAATAACATCAAACATAGAAGGCGACTACATGCTTCGCATAGGCATGATGAATCCCGAGCATGTTGTAAAATTACTACCTAAGTTATTGGAAGCTTATGAAAATGAACATGTTTTCAAATTCTTCCACCTGCCTGTACAGTCTGGAAGCAATGAAACATTAAGAAAGATGAAAAGACGGCACACAGCTGAAGATTACATAAAAATAGTTGAAGAAATAAGAAGCAAGTTTCCACTGTCAACTATATGGACTGACATGATTTGCGGATTTCCAGAAGAAACAGAAGAAGATTTTAGCGCCTCTTTGCAATTGCTTAAACAGGCACAGCCGGATTTCTCTAATGTATCTGCTTACGGTAACCGTCCCGGCACTCTTGCAACAAAAATAAAGCAGATAGATACTGCCGTCAAAAAAGAAAGGACAAGAAAGATGAGCGATTTTGTAAGAAACATGTCAGAACAGCATAACAAGAAATGGATTGGATGGTCAGGAAAAATAACAATAGACGACTTTAATGAAATAAAACAAACATGGATGGGGAGAAACTTTGCTTACAAGTCTGTTGTTATAAGCTCAGGCAGTTATTCATTAGGTCAAACAATTTATGTAAAAATTACAGATGCTACAATTTCTAATCTGATAGGAGATTCGCTAAATTATAATCGGTAAATTCATAATCGTACGCTAGAGCGCTGGCAGCAGTCCTGCTATGGTAGGAGCTAAAACTATCCTAAGAACAGAGTATACAATAAATGCTATTATTGTAACTTCCAGCTTTGTTTTCATGCTTTCTCCTCTAAGCAAAAGTTCTCCAAGAACTATCCATAATACAAGAGGAACAACATAAACAGAAACAAATCCTGGCAGTGCAGTTGATCCTATTAATGCTACAGAAATTATAGGCGCTACAAATAAAGCAACAATAGCCATGGCAAATGTTCTTTTAGGCTCGAAATTGTGGCCAATAAATTTGTCTACAATAACTATTACAGCAAACGCGATAATTGCATCAATGAATGTAGCAATTATCCCGCCAGCGCTAAGAGGCAACGCTGTTGTTATGTCTATCATAAATTATACATGTTGAAAACCAGTATATATAGTTAATTATTATTTTCTTTGATACGGTAACTTTCTTTTACGAAAAGAAAGCTAGCAAGTCTTATTTTTTCATGTCCCGAATTAGCTTTGCTATCTTTTCGCCATCAGCCCTGCCGCGCAAACTTTTCATTGCAAGTCCCATGAGAGCATTTTCTGTTGCAGAGGGGTTTCTGGAAACAATTATCTTTATGTTATCTTTCAATTCTTTGTCTGTCAGCATATAGAAATCCTTTACAACGTTCCTGACGTCTTTTCCTGTCATAAGATATTGTTCAAGAATTAGAGGCACAGAATCCTTTGATATTTTCTTGTTCTTGATCTCCACAAATACATGGCCAAGGTCTTCCCTCTTTATCTTTCCAATCTCAAGCCCTCTCCTGCTCAAATCTTTGAAAATATTAAGGAGTGTATTAGCTACTAGAACTTCGCCATAGTGTGAAAGCTCTTCATACCATTTTAAGTGCCTTGATTTTATCATCTGATCAGCTAATTCCTCAGGCAGTTTCATTTCTTTTTTCTTTTCAAGAAGTGTTTTAGGAACTTTTATTTTTCCAACAATATCAGCAAGAAATATTGGCTGTATATCAGACTCAGGGTACAACCTTCCTGATCCAGGCAAAGGCCTCATGTATTTTGATCCTATCCCATCGGCTGTTCTTGTTTCCTCTGGTACGCCGATAATACAATAATTGGCTCTGTTTAGGACCGATTGGACTGCCAGAACAGGGTCTTTGCCGGCAGAAATAAAAATGTCGTCCTCTTCCCCAGCTTTCAATTCTTTCTTTAACATGTTGAATTCATAATGTAAATTAAATTTTTCTTCTTCCTCACTATGAATTATACCATACCCATACATATCTGCATAAGTTGAAAGTTCTTTGCCAAGGGTTCTGTCACCCATTTCTTTTTTCAGCAAACCTTTGAATTTTGGAAGTTTTGCAGCCAAAATTTTACCGCCAGATGCTATAGCCTTGGAAAGGACAAACATTTTTGTATTTTTGAAAATATCAGTCACATCTTTATATTCAACTTTTACTTGCTTGAATCCTCTTTTCTCAAGATCTTTTTTTACTTCTATCAAAGCTACCTGTCTCTTAATTTCATTGTCAACAGCGTCAGATATTTTTTCAAGCTCTTGAAATCCCTTTATTTCCACTCTTGCTCCTTGTGCAATTGAAACATTTATGTCTTGCCTGATGCTTCCAATGCCTCTTATAACAGGCAGGCTTCTCAGCAGCAAACCTATTGTCTCCGCAGTTTCCTGTGCGTGTTTTGGCGACTGTATCGAAGCATCAGTTGAAATTTCAACTAATGGTATGCCCAGTCTGTCTAACCTGTATTCAACAAATTCAACATTTCTTGTCAGCGGAGCTGACGAATCCTCTTCAAGCATGACTGTGCTTATGCTCACATTTCCGAGAGAAGTTTTCAATAATCCGTTGTAACCAACCAATCCTGTTCTTTGAAATCCAGAAACAGCAGAGCCGTCTATTACTGTTTTGCGCATGAAGTGAAGTTCATCAACAATGCTACAGTTTAGCAATTTGCACGCCTGCATTATTATTTCCAACGCTTTGCTATTGGGCCCGACAGGCGGCTGCTCGTCCAGTTCAAGCAAGCATGAGGATTCTGTATTGTACCGGTAAACAAAAAGTTTATTCCTAATCTGCTCATGCACAGCAGCAATATCAATCTTTCCTGTTTCACCTGCAACAGCCCTTAGTCGTCTCTTTATTTCTTCCGGTAATTCTTCTGATCTCATAATTGGACAGTTGCAAAAAAGCTTAGTTCCACTGTCCAATTGTTGATGAATTTCAAGTCCGATTTTAACTCCAAGATTTTTGTAATCCATAAATATCATTTGTTTTCCTTTTGCGCAACTTACGCTTTTCCTTTTTTCAAAAAGAAAAGGCTCTAGGATCTATGCGCTCTGTTATCTCCCCAACAGAATCTTTCAGCATAATTTCTTTTGCCGTCTTAAGATCTTTGCTATGGCCAAGTGCCCAGCCAAGCTTGACAAAAGCTGTTTCAGGCGTCATCCTTACCGGAATTATACCGGCTTTTTGTTCTATTCTTCCTGTGCTATAAACATCAAGGTCAGGATTTCCATTTATGGTTTGGCTTGTCATTACAAGCAGAACTTTTTTCGAAGCTTCTGAAAAAAAATCAAGAAGTTTTTTGTGATGGTCTGTATATTCATCAACATTATTGACTGGAAAATTCCCAAAACCAGTGCCTTCCAATAGTATGCCTTTTATTCCTGAAGAAACAAGGTTCTCAATTATTCTGTAATCAAATCCAGGATAAGTCTTCACAAGAGCTATATTTTTTTCAAACCTTGCAACCAAATTTATTTTTCTTTTTTTATCTTTTTTCCTATAGTCGCTGCGCAGCATTTCTACAGTGCCATTATAATGGACTTTTGCATACGGCAATACATTTATGCTTTTAAAAGTGTCTCTTCTTGAAGAATGCATTTTTCTGACATGAGTGCCATCGTGTATCAAACAATAATCATCGCTCATGCTGCCATGCATGCATATTGAAACGCCGGAAAAGTCTGTATTTGCTATAAAATTAATGGCACATGCAAGATTCACATGCGCGTCACTGCTTCCCCTGTCGCTGCTTCTTTGTGAGCCAACAAGCAGAACAGGCACAGGCAGGTTTTGCAGCATGAAAGACAATGCCGCTGCTGTGTAATGCATGGTATCTGTTCCATGCGTTACGATAATTCCGTCTGGCTGGATTTCATCTATTTCTTCCTTTATTCTTTCAGCAAGCTTAACCCAATGATAAGGTTCCATGTCTTCGGAAAATATCTGGAAAACGGGTATCAACCTTAGGTTCGCGTTTTTTACAGCCTCTGGCACCATTTCAGCTATTTCATCGGCTGTTTCGGCAGGATATGTACCGCCTGTCCTGTAATCTATTCTGCTTGCTATGGTTCCGCCCGTTGTCATGATAGAAATAGTAGGAAGCCCTTCAACTTTTTTGTGCTTTTCTGCCTTTACCTTCTTCGTTGTTGTAAGCTTCTCTTCCTTGAGTTTTTTTATTTTTTTGTCAAATATTATTCCGACATTATATCCGCTATCTAATTTCAGAATAAGAGTATCATCTGCACCCACGCTCTTAGGCATAAGCATACCTTCAAGTGAACCGACGCCTTCAGCATCATCGCTATTTTTAATCTTTACACGATCCCCAACACTAATGCCCTTCTTCTTGAGCTCTTTCTCTACAGCCTCGGAATACATGATAAGAATTAGTCAAGCAGATATAAATCAGTTACTTGCTGTAAGCCCTGCCCTTGCCAGAATAAGAAACATTTTCTCCGGTGCCCGTGGAATAAGCATTGCCAACTGCTCCGCCCTGCACTTTATAGCCACTCATGCCAGCATCAAACCCAATGTTGTATTTGCCAACGCCGCCGCCTTGTTCTATATTGACTTTCTGTGCATTTTCCATGTTGGAATGCATGGTAAATGTTAGTCTTGTATACAAATCTTCAGGTATTAAGCCTCGTGCAGACATTAACTGCAGCTGCACGTCTTGAACAGCAGTTTTGCTTAATTCAGATTCGTGCCAGGCAGAAAGATGAAATTGTGTGCCTGTTATGTCCTTGTAGTTTTTTTCCACATTTAGAAATAACGAGTAACTCATATCAGCATTTGTAAAAACTGCATCCTTAATTGTAGCGTCATTGTAACAGGAGTACCAAGCTTTCGCACCGCTAAAATCAGTATTGTCCAAATTAGCTCTCGAAAAATTAGACCATTCCACATTAGCGCCTGTAAAATTGCACCCGTTTAGGTTTGCGCTTCTGAAGCTTGAAAAACTCAAATTAGAGCCAGAAAAATTACAGCCACTAAGATTCATATTATCAAACTGGTTCATTCTTATATCTGTATCAGAAAAATCTCTTTCTCCTTTTTCATATCTATCTTTTAATTCCTGTAAAGATATTTTTTCCATAATAACTATTCTCCGCTGATATTAATAATTAAAGAAAAAAGAAATTACCATCTCTGATGTTCCATACATTCTATTGTTTTCATGCTGCCAGAACCATTGTACACACGTGTATCACAGTCCTGTTGCTTATTGTGCTGGTTGCATTTTAAAGTAAAAACTATGGGCTGGGTGCTGTTGAGCCCAAAGTTCGTTACTTCCTTGCATTCACATCTTGTCGAAGTCATATTCATTTTTATCACCTAAGTACTATTAGTCTTAATAATACTTATATATTTGATGAAATTTGCCTTAAAAATAAGACAAAAATAGAAAATAAACTTAAAATTTAAGCTACCATTGAACCTAAGTAAAGTTACCGATATAGTGTAGAACTTTACTCAAAAACCTACCGATGCACTATAACAAAAGGCACTTATGTAGAAATAAAAGGGGTAGTGCCAACATCCGTTCTAATAGCATTTGTTCATATGTTTAAAATTAAAGCTGCAAACAAAGAATTTGAGGCAAAAGTTGCAATTGCAGACAGCAATGACGTGCCTCCTATTTTAGGCAGAGACAATGCATTGGATTTATTCAACATAGAATTCAAAAAAGGGAAAGAAATCATCTTTAGTTATTGATAATAATTATCCTTTCACAAGCCCTGCAAACTTACCCAGTGTTTGACTAATCCCGTAATCAGCTCCTTCAGGCACACCTGATTTGCATTCATCGGCTAAATCATCAGCGCCAGCCATCCATTTGCGCACCGCATTCCACATAAAAGTTGGCGCATTTTCTCTTGTAGACATTTCAGGGTGCGGCTGAGACCCATACCATACACTATCTGCTATTTGCAATCTGTAAGCATAAATCATACTATTTCTTGTTGCAAGCACTGCACCGCCTTCCGGCAGCTTGCTGACAAAATCGCGATGCAGATGTGAACCAAAAAAATTATGTGGCAAATGCCCAAAAACAGGGTCTCTCTTCCCTGCTTCTGTCAACTCATGAGGCAAATAGCCCACTTCCATGCCGTCAAGACTACCAACCTCGCCTCCCGCTACAAAAGCAGCAAGCTGCGCTCCAAAACATATTCCAAACACATCGCCTCTATAATCAGCAAGCTGTCTTGCAACAACATCAACAGCGCGATAGTCTTCACCCTCTATTTCACTCGCTCTAGCCATTCGCTGGTATTGCGCAGCAGACAGCGCAGAGCCTGTCAATATCAGTCCGCTATATCGAGAAAGGTCACAAGCTTCTCTGAACAAAATACCTTCTGCGTTTGCATTTCTAGGCAGCAGTGCGCTTATTTTTTCTACATAGCGTATTCTATCTTCATCAGTTCCTGCCTTTGGGTTGAAGTCAATTATGCCTATCATATCAATCACATCACAAAAAACGTTTTAAGGCAAATCCGTATAATATTTGTTGCCCATCTTCTTCCTAACAGCCTTTGCAGCATCAAACATCTGCTTCTTGTCATTGAGATATATTGGATGCTTTTCGCCATAAATTTCAGCAGCTGACCTAAGGGTTTTATCATTTATTATTTCAGTTACTGCTTCAACTATTTTCCCTTCTGATTCCAAAAATATTTTTACAGGCTTGTACCAATGCCCATGCATCTCCCAATTGCCAACGTGCCTGTGCTCGTCCTTTGTTATCAGCCATAATGTCCCCTCTGTTGCTTTGCCAACATTAAGCCTTGCGCAATATGTCCTGAACGCGCTGTCCCACTTGCATGTAGTAAGAGCCTTTTTTACTTTTTCCTCCACCTCATGCCAGTGCTGCACGCAAAGCTCGAAATTTCTTAGCTTTGCCGGCTTGCCTTCTGGTCGTCTACCTATCATTGCATGCATCATGTCTGCGTCCCTGTTAGCCCCATAGCCAAAGTAGTAAATGAATTTTTTCTTCATAATGCAACCCTCCCAATCTCTCTTGCGCGTCCAATTGCAAATCCAAGCAGGTCTTCTTCTCTTTGCACGTCATGTATTGTAGTTTTTTTCATGCCAAGTCCTTTCCACTTCTCATATTCCTTTTTGTTTCTTATTATCAGAACATCTGTGCGCGAAACCCTGCCTGTATCATTTATGTGCTTTACGACTTCTGGCAAATTATATATCTCGCCGTCTGTTGCTATGACCAAGTCAGTTGTTCTCCGGGCTTCAAGCGCATACCTGCCTAAATCGTATCTGTTTAGCTCCAATATATCCTTTAGAATACAGATATCAACAAATTTGCTGAATTCTATCAAAACAGATGTCAGAATGCAAACATTGTGAAGTGTTAGAAAAAGAAGTAAAAGAACTCAAAAAGCGTTTAGCTGCGT